>Ga0308163_10000991_pt1 | contig 36265 bp, 35 predicted proteins | sample PhyTR1_FD_201037 | JGI IMG/M metagenome (GOLD analysis project Ga0308163, IMG submission 201037) | Phyllosphere microbial communities from UC Gill Tract Community Farm, Albany, California, United States - DLSLT.R1 | ecosystem: Host-associated > Plants > Phyllosphere > Unclassified | place: USA... | reverse complement strand
CTTCCAGTTCGTCGACACCTTCGAACATGCTGCGGTTCAAGGTGCTGACCAGTTCGGCCGAATATTCGCCGTAGGCGTCTTCAGGCTCGATGGAGACTTTCAGCTCGTCGCCGATGTCCTTGCCTTCCAGTGCCTTTTCCAGACCCGGAATGATGTTACCTGCGCCTTGCAGGTAAACCAGCGGCGCGCCGCCGGCAGAACTGTCGATGACCTCACCAGCGTCGTTGGTCAGGGTATAGTCAATGGAGACAGCCTTGTTGGCGGCGATCGGCATGGGGCGAGACCTTTTGCAAATAGAGATATGAGCGAACAAGTCTAACCAAGCACTCGCGCGAAAGCGAACGCAACTCAGACGGACGGCCCCGATTGCACGACCCCACTTTGCCTGGAAGCGACACCACGATTATCGGCTTTCGCCAGGACGAAGACGGTCACTGGATTGCCGAGCTGTCCTGCGGCCACACCCAGCACCTGCGCCATCAGCCCCCTTGGCAGTCACGGCCCTGGGTGCTGGATGACGGCACGCGTCAGGAAAAAATAGGTCAGTCCTTTCGTTGCGGCTGGTGTGCGCAAGCGGCAGATAACGATAACCTTGTGCCCCGTTGAGACGCTGCGACTGAACAGCGTCCTGTTTTATCCGGTCCATCACGGCCTTTGCACTGCTCATTTTCGAGAAGCCCGCATGCAGACTTTCTTTATCGCGCCCACAGACTTCGGTGTGGGTTTGACGTCCATCAGCCTCGGGCTTGTACGTACCCTGGAGCGCGCCGGACTCAAAGTCGGTTTTTTCAAACCCATCGCCCAGCCCCATCCCGGCGATCTGGGTCCCGAACGCTCGACCGAGCTGGTCGCCCGGACCCACGGCCTCAAACCGCCAAAGCCGCTTGGCCTGGCCCATGTCGAACGCATGCTTGGCGAAGGCCAGCTCGATGAGCTGCTGGAAGAGATCATCAACCTGTATCAGGAGGCCTGCATCGGTCGCGATGTGCTGATCGTCGAAGGCATGGTGCCGACCCGCAGCGCCAGTTACGCGGCGCGGGTCAACCTGCACATGGCCAAGGCGCTGGATGCGGACGTGATTCTGGTGTCGGCGCCGGAAAACGAGGTGCTGACCGAACTGTCCGGGCGTGTGGAGTTGCAGGCGCAGATGTTCGGCGGCCCGAAAGACCCGAAAGTGTTGGGCGTGATCCTCAACAAGGTGCGCACCGACGAAAGCATGGAAGCTTTCTCGGCGCGACTGAAAGAGCATTCGCCGCTGTTGCGCAGCGGTGATTTCCGCTTACTGGGCTGTATTCCGTTCCAGGCAGACCTGAACGCTCCCCGCACCCGCGACGTGGCGGATTTGCTCGGCGCTCAGGTGATCAACGCCGGTGATTATGAACAGCGACGCATGTCCAAAATCATCATCTGCGCGCGCACAGTGCTCAATACACTGCAGCTCCTCAAACCGGGCGTGCTCGTGGTGACGCCAGGAGATCGGGACGACATCATCCTGGCGGTGAGCCTGGCGACCTTGAATGGCGTGCCGCTGGCCGGCCTGTTGCTGACCAGCGACACCCTGCCCGACCCGCGCATCATGGACCTGTGCCGTGGCGCGCTGCAGGCGGGGTTGCCAGTGTTGTCGGTGAGCACCGGCTCTTACGACACCGCCAACCAGCTGAATCAGTTGAACAAGGAAATCCCGATCGACGACCGCGAGCGGGCGGAAATCATTACCGACTTCGTCGCCAGTCACCTGGACGCCAACTGGCTGCACCAGCGTTGCGGCACACCGCGCGAAATGCGGCTGTCCCCGGCGGTGTTTCGCTACCAGCTGATTCAACGCGCGCAAGCGGCGAACAAGCGCATTGTGCTGCCGGAAGGCGCAGAGCCCCTGACCGTTCAAGCCGCCGCCATTTGCCAGGCCCGAGGTATCGCGCGTTGCGTGCTGCTGGCCAAACCGGAAGACGTGCAAGCGGTTGCCCGCGCTCAAGGCATCGAGCTGCCGCCGGGCCTCGAAATTCTTGACCCCGAGCTGATTCGCGAGCGCTATGTGGCGCCAATGGTCGATCTGCGCAAAAACAAAGCCCTCAACGCCCCCATGGCTGAGCAACAACTGGAAGACCCGGTGGTGATCGGGACCATGATGCTGGCGCTCGATGAAGTCGACGGTCTGGTGTCCGGCGTCATTCATTCCACCGCCAATACAATCCGTCCGGCGCTGCAACTGATCAAGACCGCGCCAGGTTGCACGCTGGTGTCGTCGGTGTTCTTCATGCTGTTCCCTGAGCAGGTGCTGGTGTATGGCGACTGCATCATGAATCCGCACCCGACCGCCCAGGAACTGGCCGAAATCGCCGTGCAGAGTGCAGACTCCGCGGTTGCATTCGGCTTGTCGCCGCGCGTGGCGATGATCAGCTATTCCAGCGGTAATTCGGCCAGTGGCGAGGAAGTGGAAAAGGTGCGTGAAGCCACGCAACTGGCGCAGGAATCCCAGCGCAACCTGTTGATCGACGGTCCTCTGCAGTACGATGCCGCCGCCAACGAGAACGTGGCTCGCCAGCTCGCGCCGGACAGCCCGGTCGCGGGTCGCGCCAATGTGTTCGTGTTTCCTGATCTGAACACCGGCAACACGACGTACAAGGCGGTGCAACGCAGTGCGGACTGCGTGAGCCTCGGCCCAATGCTGCAAGGTCTGCGCAAGCCGGTGAACGACCTGCCGCGTGGCGCTCAGGTCGATGACATCGTGTACACCATCGCGCTGACCGCGATTCAGGCGGCGACCCTGCCGCAATAACTGTCGGCCTGAAACATCGTCCACTCACAATAACGCCGCCGGGAACCCACCGGCGGCTGTCTTACCTTCGGAGTTCGATCCCTCATGGATTTCTTGCCCGCCCCTTTGCGCGGCGTCATCGCCTCGCTGCTGTTGGCGCTCAACACGATTGTCTGCTGCACGCCGCTGTTCATCGTTGCGATCTTCAAATTGTGCCTGCCCTTCTCCGCCGCACAGAAGGTCACTGACTGGCTCATGAGCCACATTCACGAAGCCTGGATCAGCAATAACAACGCCTGGATGAACCTGCTCGGCCATACCCGCTGGCACCTCAGCGGACTGGAAGGTCTGGATTATCAACATTCGTATCTGGTCACCAGCAACCACCAGAGCTGGGTCGACATCATGGTGCTGCAGCACGTGCTCAACCGTCGGATTCGTCCGCTGAAGTTCTTCCTGAAGCAAGAATTGATCTGGGTGCCGGTGATCGGGCTGGCCTGGTGGGCGTTGGGCTTCCCGTTCATGAAGCGCTACACCAAAGCGTATCTGGCCAAGCACCCGGAGAAGAAAGGCAAGGACCTGGAAACCACCCGCCGCACCTGTGCAAAGTTTCGCAACAACCCGGTGGGGATTTTCAACTTCGTCGAAGGCACGCGTTTCACCAAGGGCAAACATGCCCAGCAGCAGTCGCCCTTCCGCTACCTGTTGAAGCCCAAGGCCGGCGGCATCGCGTTTGTGCTGGACGCCATGGGCGAGCAGCTGGAGTCGATCGTCAACGTGACCATTCATTATCCGGCGGGCCAGCCGGGCTATTGGGACCTGCTGTGTGGGAAAGTGCGTGAAGTGGTCGCGCACTTCGAAGAAGTGCAGATCCCGCCGCAGTTCATCGGCAAGAGTTATGACCAGGACGATGCGTATCGCCTGGAATTCCAGCAGTGGATCAACCGCCTGTGGGAAGAAAAAGATGCGCTGCTGACGCAAATGCACGAGCAGTACCCACGCTGAGTGCTTATCCGCTCCCCACAAAAAAACCGGCCTGATGCCGGTTTTTTTGTGGGGAGCGGATGTCACGCCATCCGCTTATTGCTGCTGGTATTGCTGACCCGGAATCGGCTTGAGGTTGACCTCTACACGACGGTTCTGGGCGCGGCCATTGACGTCGGCGTTGCTGGCAATCGGCGAATCGGGACCTGCACCACGCACCGACAGGTGAGAGGCATCGACGCCCTGCGACGTCAGATAAGTCGCTACGCTCTGCGCGCGCTGTTGCGACAGGTCCATGTTGTGCTGACGGCTGCCGGTACTGTCGGTGTAACCGACGATCTCGATCACGTTCTGGTTGTACTGCTTCAGCGAGCCCGCCAGGTTGTTCAGCGGTGAATAGAAGCTGCTCGCGATGGCAGACGAGTCGGTAGCGAAGGTGATGTTGCCCGGCATCACCAGCTTGATGGTGTCGCCCTCACGTTGCACTTCAACGCCCGTATTGGCCATGCTGGCACGCAGCGCGGCTTCCTGTTTGTCAGCGTAGTAACCGTAACCGGCCGAAGCCGCGCCCACCACGGCAGCGCCGATCAGCGCGCCCTTGCCACGATTGTTGTGGTCGATGGCGGCACCGGCGACGGCACCGGCCAGCGCACCCAGACCACCGTATTTGGCGGTTTTGCTGATGCCGCCGGAATTCTGTGCCTGCCCCTGATTGTCATAAGGATTTTGCGATGCGCAGCCCGACAGCACGGCAAGTGCGGTGGCGGCGATGATCAAACGGCGAAAGGTGAACATCAAGGAGAGCTCCTGTTTTGCTTTTCTGTGGCGTGGCGCTGTCGAAGAATGACGAAGGCCCGGCCATGCAGGCGATTAGAGCACGACACCCGTTAAAAATTCCTTAACCGATCCTGAACAGTCTTACGCCCGGACGAAAGGGTTCTCACGCATCTCATCGCCCAACCGCGTGTCGGGGCCGTGGCCTGTCACCACCGTTGCCTCCTCGTCCAGGGTGTACAGCCGCTCCTTGATCGAGCGCACAATCGTCGCCTGGTCCCCACCCCACAAGTCCGTACGCCCAACCCCACGCTTGAACAATGTGTCGCCCGCGATCAACAGCTTGGCGTCCTCGAACCAGAACGACATCGAGCCCGGCGTATGACCCGGCGTGTGCAACGCCACACCGCATCCACAGGCCAGTTCTTCATCGTCCGCCAGCCAGCGATCCGGCGAAGGCACCGGCACATAGGGCACCCGAAACACCTGACACTGCGTTTCGAGGTTATCCCACAGGAACTGATCCTCTTTATGCAGGTGCAACGTCGCCCCGGTCTTCTCCTTCAACTGCCCCGACGCCAGAAAGTGATCCAGATGCGCGTGGGTATGAATGATGCTCACCACCTTCAGCCCATGAGCTTCGAGCCTGGCGAGGATCAGCTCATGATTGCCACCCGGATCGACCACAATCGCCTGTTTGGTGACAGGATCGCCGATGATCGTGCAGTTGCACTGCAAAGGGCCGACGGGGAAGGTTTCGCGGATGAGGGCAGGTTTGGTCGTTGACATAGAGATCCTGGGCGATTGGCCGGGCATAAACGTAGGTGGCTGACGAGCCTCCCTATGTTGGCGGTTACCTCATGCCCCAGGCAAATCCCGTCTCGCTTCAGAAACAGTTATTTCATGGCTAAAATGCACGGAAACCTGTTTACTGCCGCGTAGCAGAACTGGAGACAATCATGGCAGCAAGAGAAACCAAAAAGCTTTCTGAGGAAGCTATCTCAAACCTTGAGGCCCATATCCCCGAGATGGCAGCCGGTGCGACCTCAGCTGCGTACTTTCGCGCTTTGGCAGCCGGGCATACCGTCTTGCAAGTCCAAGGCACAAATGTCGTTGCATTAGATGCGGATGGCACGACCCGGATCGTCGCAACGGCCAAACCTCGCCGTAAAGTCACCGTTGGCAAAGTGGTAAAGGTGCGCAGGCTGAATATCAGTGCCTAGGTTACGCGTCTTCGCAGGACCCAATGGATCCGGCAAAAGCACAATCAAATCCGAGATTTCGCCACACCTGATCTCAACGTACGTGAATGCAGACGATATTGAGAAGGACGTCAGAGAAACCGGTTTTCTGGATCTCGCCCCCTTCAATATTGTGACCACCCCTGAAGAACTCCGTGGGTTCCTGCTGCCCCACGCGCTGATCAACAAAGCCGGTTTGCGTGATCAAATTCATCTCGTCAACCTGGTGGGGCAGCAAGTCGATTTTCGGCACGTCGAAATGAATTCCTACTACTCCTCCGTCATTTCGGACTTCATTCGACACAAACTCCTCGACCTTCGGCAAAGCTTCACCTTTGAGACGGTGATGTCTTCTGACGACAAGGTCAGGTTCATGAAACAGGCCCAAGATCTGGGCTATCGCACTTATCTATACTTCGTCGCCACCGATTCCGTGACGATCAACATCAATCGGGTTGCGAACCGGGTCGATGACGGAGGTCACGCGGTTGCCGAGGAGAAGATCGTGCAGCGTTACGAACGATCACTCGGTTTGCTTCCCTCTGCAGTTGCTGCGTCAAATCGCGCTTATATCTTCGACAACTCCGCAGATAAGTCCATCTTGCTGGCTGAAATCACAGACGGTATCGAGCTTGAATACCATTGTGAAGAAATGCCTGAATGGTTCGTGAACGCCTATGTCGATCAGGTGACAGAACCCAACGGCGAATAATGAACCCTTGATCAAGATCCCATCCGACTCTTCAACAACACCTTCACCGCCTGCATCACGGTCACGTTCGCCGCTTCCATTTTTCCGACATGCTCAAGGGTCTTTTCCAGCTCGCCTTGTGCGTGGGCATTGATGGCGGCTTGGCCGCTGCTGTGGACGAGTTGGTGCGGGACTTCGAGGCGGCGGAGTTCGGCGGTGCGTGGCTGGGTCGGGTCTTGTTGTTCGTAGTACCACTGGCCGAACAGGCATTCGGTTTCGTCGGGCAGGATCAGTGGTTCGGGGCGAGGGTTGAGCAGGCGGTCGCAGACGGCGACCTTCAGGGTGAGCTCTTCCATGTTGGCCAGTTCAACCCTGGACAGCAGATGCGACCGGTCGATTTCGCGCTGCATGGTCTGCGCTTCGTCGTACATGCCGGCCATGGCCAGGGCGGTTTTGTCGATCACCTCGAAGAAGGCGCCGGACGCCTGGCTCTGCTCGGAGATGGCCTGTTTGGCCACGCTGATGTCTTGCTGGGAACCAATTGTGCGATAAACGCGCAGACCGCCGTTACGGTACGAGCATGCTCAACAGCACGAGGACCAGCAGCCCGATGTACACCCGTGCATGCAGTTGATCCGGGATGCGTCCTACCCACCGAGTCGCCAGGCGCATGCCGAACCACGCGCCGATGGTCAGCACGGCGAATGCGATGATATCGACATAGCCGACATGGCCAGCCCCCAACCCCGTAGCACTCGACTTACCGGCGAGCATATAGACCGCCGTGCCGACCATCGCAACGGGCAGGCTCAGCGGATTGGCCATGGCGGTCGCCTGCGTCATGCTCAGCCCGCGACGACGCAGCAACGGAACGGTCATGACGCTACCGCCCACACCCAGAAAGGTCGCGATGACGCCGATGAGGATGCCGCCAAATCCCGTCATCCAGCGACTGGGCGATGTGGGCTCACCGTCAGTCGTGGACGTGATGAATCCACGTCGGAACAGGCAATCGGCAACCGTGATCGCCAGATAAAGGACGAAGCCGACACGCAGCACTGTCCCGCTGACAACGCCGGCAGCCATCGCGCCGAGCAGCGAACCGACCCCGATGAACCCGCCCAGCGGCCAGAGCCAGGCAGTGAACAGCGTGCCGGCGCGGGCGGATCGGCGCGTGCTCAAGGCAGCGTTGACAATCATCACGCAGGTCGAGGTGGCCACGGCAATGTGCATCGCAGCCTGCTCTGCCAATACGCCGCCCGCCCCGCTCTTCAACACGCCGTACAGCACAGGCACGACCACAAACCCGCCGCCGAACCCGAACAACACGGTGGTCATGCCCGACAAGCCACCGAACAACACCAACAGCACATACGTCATCGCGATCCATCCTCACACCCCAGAGGCGAGAACGATAGGCAGTTTTCGCTCGACGAACTTGAGCGCTTGAGCCAATGATGTTTGCGTTTCGGCCAGACGCTTGAAGTGATCCGTCATGCGCAATACCTCCATCGACACTGTGGACAGCACACCCCGCCCGGTCATCGCAATCGGCACCGATTACCCGGATGGCTACCTGTTGCGCCGTCATCAGCATCGGCGTGCGCAATTGCTGTACGGCTCGACCGGCGTGATGAAGGTCAGCACCAGACAAGGCGACTGGGTGGTGCCGCCGCAACAGGCCGTGTGGATTCCCCCGCTGGTCGAACATGAAGTGCTGATGCTTGGTGTCAGCACGCGCAGCCTCTATATAGAGCCGTCAGCCGTTCCTGTGTCGCGCTCGTCAGGCGAGGTGATCAGTGTTTCGCCACTGTTGAGGCAACTGTTGATAGAGGCCGTCGAGATGCCGCTGGCATACGAGGAACAGGGTCGCGACGGCGTGCTGGTGGCGCTGGCATTGCTTGAGATCGGCCTTGCCCACGCGTTGCCGTTGCACATCCCCCTTCCCGCAGATGCGCGATTGCTGGCTCGTTGCCAGGCGTTTCTGCAGCGACCGGATATTCATCAATCTCCGCTGGGCTGGGCGCAAGAACTCTTTGTCAGCGAGCGTTCGTTCAGCCGGTTGTTCCGCGAGCAGACACAGATGAGTTTCGGCCAATGGCGCCAGCGTGCCTGTGTGGTGCTGGCCCTGTCCCGCCTCTCTTCGGGGGAGCCGATTACGCGAATTGCACTCGATCTGGGGTACGAAAGCCCGGCAGCGTTTTCCACCATGTTTCGCCGTTTGATCGGACAGTCACCCAGCCACTTCTCGGGCCGTGCGGCACTGGCGGGCAGTCGTTGACGTCGCATTCAGAGCCCGCCTGCTGAACTTTTTTTCACGAGTCATGATGACTGTCGTTCTCTGGGAAAGCCTCGCTGGTGACTCACCCACGACGCAACGGCACAATGCCCACCCGCATGCCAAAAGGCTTGAACACTGCATTGAGCGTCTGGAGCGTGGGGTTGCCTTCGTCCTGTTCGAGCTGGCGCAACGTGCGCAGTGAGATCTTGCACATCCCCGCAAATTGTTCCTGCCGCAATCCCGTGACCTCGTTACGCAGCCGTTTGACAGCGGTGCCGATACTGATCGTCCCTGCCGATAACTGCTCCTTCAACTCATGGAGAATGATTCCGCGCTGACGAATCTCGTCCATCATGCGAGCCCCCAGGCCCGAAAGGTCGGGTGCAAACGGGCCAAGGCAATTCGTGGGTGCTTGAAGGTCTTCTGCGGTAATCCCCCCTCGCTCAGCAGGTCCGGAAGCGCAAGCAGGCGTCGTGCGTCGGCCTTGAGCCCCTCAAACAGTTGATCGGGGTCCGCCCATGACGCCAAGGAACGGCATGCGGCCAACCAATCCACCTCGCCAGCGCGCTCAATCGGATCAGGCCATTTGGTCGTACGGGTCACGCCCTCCTCGTCCATGACCATCGGTGCAAGATCATAGATCGGAGCCAGTACCAAACGCTTTTCATCGCGCAATAGCTACAAGGACTGTTCTGCCCCAGTTCCGGTTTTTCGAACTCCAGGTGCATGACGTCCCACCAAGAGCCAGAGGTATAAAGCTGTAAGGTCAAGCGCATGGTAGTCGTTCGGCAATTTAATGCCTAAACCATAAGTCGAAACCTGTAAAAGGCAATTTAATGCCGAAAATGGAGCCAGAGACGCAATAATCGGCATTTTAATACCGACTAAAGGATCCTGAATAACCCTAACTCCTGGGCCTTTGCGACCGCCTGAGTCCGGCGCTCGACCCCCAATTTGCTATTGATATGGCTCGCGTGGGTTTTGACGGTGTGCAGTGAGATGAAGAGCCGTTCGCTGATCTCTTGGTTCGAACACCCCTGGGCAATGAGTTGCAGCACGCCGAGTTCCCGGGCGCTGAGTGAGTCGTTGCTGTGGCAGGCTGAAGGCTCACTGATGTCGCGCACACATGGCAGGTCTTTGCCGCTGCCAGGCGGCAGCTGGCTGAGCAAGTACTCGACGAGCCGGCACGAAGGGCGTTTGAGCAGTTGTTCACGCAGCCAGTCCGGGTGTTTGCGGATCAGGCCCAGAAACGGCAGAACGGCGCCGCCGGTCGCGAGCTGGAAACTACGCTCAAGCAGTCGTTGGGCCTTAGGGCGGTCGGTCATGTCCAGCGCCAGCAGGATGTGTTGATTCATCGCGTTCAACCCCAGCAGTCCGGCGCCCATGTGCTGTGCACGTTCTTCCAGCTGGGTCAGGCGCTGAACAGATTGCTCGGTTCGACCTTGAATCGTGTCGAGCATCGCACGCAGCAACTCGATGTGTTGCGGCATTTGCGGAAGGCACTCCGGCGCCGCTGCGGGATGATCGCCGCCGTAGGTTTGTCCCAGACGCAGCAACCAGGCGTCCGCCAGATCGATACGGCCCTGTGCGAGCCAAAGCTCGCACTTGGCGAGGGTGATCATCGCAAGGTAATACACCGGCGGCACATCCCAGATGTGCATCAGTCGCTCGGCCTCGGCAAGCTCGGAGAAGGCTTCAGCAAAGCGACCTTCTCGGCCTTCAAGCCCTGCAATCACGCAGTGGCCGATCAACACGCTGATGTCGCGACAGGCACGGGCTTCGGCCAGACCGGCGCTCAGTCGCAAGCGCCCGGCATCGGGCTGCAGCAACTGCACCAGCAGATACCCCTCATACAGCGTCAGGCGCGCGCGCACTGCGTACAGGCGCTGCGAAGAAAGTCCGTTCAAACGGCGCAGCCCTTGGCGCACCTCATCGAGAGAGCGCAGGGCTTCGCCTCTGGCGTGCAGGGTTCGTGCGCGGTCGTAATGCGCGAGCGCTTCGAACAACGGATTTGCCACCCGCTGCGCCAGCTCCAGCGCCTCCCGGTTCAATGCCCGCGCGCGCCAAAGATCGCCTTCGGCAATCGCCAGGTTTGCCAGTGTCGACAGGCAAAGCAGCCGCTGTCCATAGCGCCTTTGCGGAAGACTCACCAGCGCCTCGCTGCAGCAGCGGTGGGCCGTTTCGCTGTCGCCTCGACCTCTGGCGATGATGCCGCTGAGCGCCAGCCACTGGGCGAGCATGGATTTTTGCGCGGTGGCGGACGGGGCGGGCAGGAAACGGCTGAGGTGATTGCCCAGTTCTTCAGCAGCGTCCAGTTGACAGGCCAGTCCCAGCGCCCAGGCATACAGGACAATCAGCCGCGGCGTGCTGACCAGCAGGCTGTCAGGCAGGTCCATTTTCCAGCGCAGCAACATGCCGACGTTTTGCTCGGCGAGCAGTTGCTCTTCAGAAAGGTTTTGCACGAGATTGGCGGCCACATCCAGATGACCGGCGCGCAACGCCTGCTCGATCGCCTCATCCAGCAGGCCCTGCTCGCTGAACCACCTGCAAGCGTTCAAATGCAATCGCCGTTGTTGCGGCGCAACGCTGGTGCCCGCGCGCGCGCGCAGCAGATCGGAGAATAAATGGTGGTAACGGAACCAGCGCCCACTCTCGTCCAATGGCACGAGAAATACCTGATGCGCTTGCAAAAAATTCAGCATCTCGGCGCTGTCATGACTGTCGCGGGCGGCGTTGCACAGCGCACTGCAGAAGCGCTCCAGACAGGCCGTTTCATAGAGGAACGCTTGAACATCGGCAGGCAGACAATCGATGACTTCTTCAAGCAGGTAGTCACGGATCAACCCTTCCCCGCCGTTGAGTTCCCGGGTCAGCGTGTTGCTGCCTGCTTCGGCCGCGGCCAGCAGCCAGAAGCGCAAACCGGCCACCCAGCCCTCGCTGCGTTGAAGCAAAGTGTGCAGCGCTTCCTCCGTGAGTGAGCTGCTGTGCTGGTCCAGTACGGCCAGGGACTCGTCGTCAGTCAGGCGAAGGTCTTGCTCGGACAGCTCCAGCAACTGACGCGACAGGCGCAGGCGTGCCAAGTGCCAGTCCGGCCGCTGACGGCTGGTGACCATGACGATCATGCCGGCAGGCAAATGATTGAGCAGAAATTGCAGGCAGCGGTCGAGCACCGGACCTTGCACGAGGTGATAGTCGTCGAGCACCAGGAGCAGCGGCTTGCTCAACATCAGGTGCATGCCCAGTTCGTCCAGCAGGCTGTCGAGCCACTCTTCGAACGCAAAGGGCTGATGCCGCTGACGCATCTTCAGCAGGCCAAGTGCCTGACCGCCGAGTTGGGGGAAGAATTGTTGAAGGCCGGACAGAAGGCGCTCAAGGAAACGCCCCGGATCACTGTCGCGCTGACTCAGCCCCAGCCAAAGGTTTTGCCATTGGTCGGGCAGGCTCTGACAGAACTCCACGGCTAGCGAGCTCTTGCCGAAGCCGGCAGGCGCACTGATGAGCAACAGGCGGCCAGACAATCCCGCACTCAGCCGCTCGCACAGTCGCGGTCGGGCGACATAGCCTTCGGGAAGGGGTGGGCGGAAGAAACGTCCTTCCAACGCAGTGACTGCGTGATTTGCGAATCCTTGCAAACGCGACAGATCAGTCATGGCCGGCTCTTGTTAGAAATGCTTGTTATTCGGCGTTCAGATGTCGGGAGACTAGCGGCTAAGTCAGCGCTTTTGAAGATTGTTAGTCGAAAGACTGTAAGAAAACATATCCAATCAACAGGGCGAATGTTGCTTTATATGTTTTGGGGAGGGAGGACCTGAAAAAAACACCCCGACGAATCGGGGCGTTTTCTTTCTGCGCTATGGGGTTCAACCATAGGTAAAGCGGCGGAGGACAACGGTGCGCAGTAGCTGTGATCAACGGTGCACGGCTCTCCGCCTGTTCGATTACACGATCAGCGCACGCCTTCCTGACGCAGGGAGTTTGGCTGAAACTCGCTGGTGGTGGCCGTGAAGCCGAAGTCGTAAGCGCGTTTCTCTTCGTTCTTCATGCCCAGGGCCAGGTAGCGGCCCGATTGCAGGTCGTACAGGGTTTCCACGGCGTACCACGGCACTTGCTTGTCGTAATAGTTCTCGGCATGGGCCTCGGCGACGCGCCACAGCTGACCACGACCGTCGTAGTGGTCGATCACCGCAGCCTGCCAGGTGTCTTCGTCGATGAAGAAGTCACGTTTGGCATAGATGTGGCGTTGACCTTCTTTCAGCGTGGCGGTCACGTGCCAGACCCGACGCAACTCATAACGCGCCAGATCCTGGTTGATGTGGCCAGGACGGACAATATCCGCGTACTTCAGCTTCGGATCGTCGAGCTTGTAGCTGTCGGACGCGATGTACATCTCTTGCTTGCCGATCAGTTTCCAGTCATAGCGATCCGGCGCGCCGTTGTACATGTCCAGGTTGTCGGACGTACGCAGACCATCTGCCGCAGTACCCGGGCCGTCGTAGGACACTTGCGGCGCGCGACGCACGCGACGTTGACCGGCGTTATACACCCACGCCGCGCGAGGCTCTTTCACCTGATCGAGGGTTTCGTGCACCAGCAGGACCGAACCTGCCAGACGTGCTGGCGCAGTCACTTCCTGCTTGAAGTAGAACAGAATGTTGCCTGGGTTCTTCGGATCGAAATCCTTCATCTTGTCGCGGAAGACGAATTGGTCCTCGAAATACACTGGGCTGAACGAACCGTTGGTTTGCGGCGTAACCTGCACCACCAGCCGCTTCACGCTGCCGCCGCGATAGCGGGTGATGTGGTTCCAGATCACTTCCAGGCCGTCTTTGGGAATCGGGAACGGCACGGCGGTTTCGAAGTTTTCCAGACCGTTACCGCCACCGACCAGCTTGGTGTTAACGGCATTTTTCTTGATCGCGGCAAACACGTCAGCGGGCACGGTCGCGCCACGGTGGGACGGGTAGACCGGCATTTTGAACGTCTCCGGATAACGCTTGAACATCGCGTATTGGCCCGGCGCCAGGTTGTTTTTGTACTGCTCGACGTTCTGCGCGGTGATGATGAACAGCGGCTTCTCGTTGGCGTACGGGTTGGCCAGGAAACCTTTATCGTCCACGGCGCCCGCGTTGGTGGCCAATGGGCTCCAGGCCGGAATGGTGTTGGCCGCGTTACCTGCCTTTTCTGCGCCCATTGGCGTCAGGGTGGTGCCCAGCTTGGCGGCTTCATCGGCGGAGACGGCTGCCATCACGCCGGTCGCCAGCAATGAAAGGCCCAGTACTCCGACGTGCAGCAGACCCTTTGTTATTTTCATGTTCATAAGTCGTCCTTAGAAGTTCATACCGAAGCTGAGGGCCACGAAGTCGCGGTCATCCACTGTGGTGTACTTGCCGTCGAAGAAGTTGGTGTAGGAAAGGTTGGCGGTATAGGTGTTCTGATATTCCGCTTCCAATCCCAGGCTGACCGCCTTGCGGCCTTCTTCGAAGTTGCCGCCAGGACCTGGCGAATAACCGTCGACGTCATGGGACCACGCCACGCTTGGCTTGAGGTTCACGCCGGCGAACACGCTGTTGTAGTCCCAGATGGCGCGAGCGCGGTAGCCCCACGAATCGGTGGTGGTGAAGCCGTCGTTTTCGCAGTAACGGCTGAGGTTATTGAGCGGCGCGCCTGCCAGGGTGCTGGCGTTGAGCGTGGTGCACTGACCATTGGGCAAAGGACCTGGGCCATAGCTCGGGTCACGGCCGTAACGCAGTTTCGACGTACTTTCCAGCCCCCCGACGTGAGTCCAGCCCACCTCGCCTACCACGGTCAGACGTTCGGCACCCATCACCTGGTCGAAGAAGTGCGTGAAGGTGGTTTGCGCCTGACTGATTTCTTTGCGGCGATAGCCTTTCTGATCGGCACCTGGGGAGCCTTGCAGAAGCGCAACGCTCGGGTTCAGCGGCGTCAGACCGGAGTACAAAATGTCTGTGGTGTTCAACTGAACCGGGGCATTCGGGCGATAGCTCAATTCACCGCTCCACGCGGTACCGGTAGGCAGCGTGGTGGAGAAGCTCAGCCCGAACAGGTGAATGTCTTCAGGGTATTCGACGTAGTAGCTGGAGTTGGCGGCGACGACAATCGGCAACAGGGTCGGCGCCAGGCCGGCAGCGACGCCCAGCGGTACGCCCCTGCCCGCCAGACCACCGACCAGGCCGGGCGCGCTGTACGCACTGGCGGGACCACCTTTGCCGCTGAAAATCGGCAGACGGCTGTGGTAGTTCATGTAATAGGCACCGAACTCTGTGTCCAGAGGCTCGAAGTTGTAGTGCATCGCCAGGCCGTACTGGCCGCTGTCGCGCGCATCGCGGTCCGGGCCCCGGGCGACGATTGCACCTTCGTCAGGATTGCCGAAGTTCACGCCGCGTGCCGCCAGGGTGGCCTGAACCGGCCCGCGCAATGCGGCGGGCAAGGCCGCGTTCAAGCTGTTGCGGGTGCGCAGCACCGCGAGGTTGTTCGAGCAACCGTCGGCAATCACGTCGGGCTGGGAAAAGAAGGTGCCGCAGTTGTCGACGACGGTCTGGTCCCATTCCAACTGGTAGAAGCCTTCAGCCGACAGGTTTTCGGTGAGGTTCTGCGACAGGTAGAACATGTTGACCGGAATCAGGCCTTCCTTGATTTCCGAGCCAGGACGACGGAATGCCGAGACGTCGACGGGGTTGATGCTGTTGATGCCGCCCTGGATGAAGGTACTTTCACCCCAGTTGACGACTTGCTTGCCCAGACGCACCGAACCCGGTTCGTCGGCAATGGAATAGTTGTGATAGACGAATGCGTCGAGCAACTGGAAGCCGGAAGACTTGGCACCCTCTTTACGGCCCGAATCGCTGATGTCCTTGAACTCGCGACCTTCATCCTTGAGTTCGAAGTCATACCAGTACTTGCCCCGCAGGAACACGCCGGTGTCGCCGTACTTCAGTTCCAGATCGTGAATGCCCTTGAAGATCTTCGAAAAGGTTTCCCCGCTTTTGAAGTTCAAGTGGCCGTCGTCGGAGGTTTGCGAAAGCCCGTGACCGCCGTTGTTCGAACCGATCAGGTTCTTGTTGGCATTCTCGGTCGACCAACTGGCGCCAATGGAAAGCGACGAGTCGAAATTACCTTCGATTTCACCGATGTTGAAACTGACGCCGAATGCAGGACCGGCGAGCGTAGAAGCGAGGCTGACGGCCAGAGGCAGTTTTGCCCGGCGCCAGAACAGGTTTGCTGATGTCATCGACGCTACTCCATGTGCTTTTATTTTTATGGCAGTCGGTGCTTCCAGAAACGACTCAGGCGGACGGGTCCGCAGTGCCTGGGTGTCAACGCGTATCGGGCAGCCCATGTGAAGCTGCTAAACGACGTGGCGTTTTTCTCCGGTTCCAACCTACTGCCGACTATAGCCAGCAGGTGCTACTGCTTGATCCCTCTAAAGTGTGATTTGCAGCGTCAAAGCGTCTGGCACGGCGATTTCGACGCACTGACTGGCGCGGCAAGGGGAGGATGGCTGAATTTGCGGATTTGGCAAGGGAGACGCCGGGCGAGAGCGGTCGCGGCACATTGCCATGACCGAAATCAGGGCAATGCGCGCGAATAAAACGGTAAACGGGTGAATCAGAGCGTGGAGAGAAACGCGCTGTTAGTGCTCTGCCATTCGACGATGTCCAGGCGGATTCGCTTCTTGTCGAGCTTACCGACACTGGTCTTGGGAATTTCGGTAACAAGCGCAATCTGGCTCGGAATCGCCCACTTGTTGATATGCCCCTGCTCTACGAACGGCTTGAGGTGTTCCTTCAACGCTTTGGCATCGAGGACGTGTCCCTCGTGGGCGACCAACAGCGCAAAAGGCCGCTCGCCCCACTGCGGATCGGCGATCCCGACGACTGCTACTTCGCGCACGCCAGGATGGCGGCTGCACAGGTCCTCCAGCTCCAGTGACGACACCCATTCGCCACCCGTTTTGATCACGTCCTTGATGCGGTCGCGGATGTCGATGCCGCCCATGCTGTCCAGCGTGGCGACGTCGCCGGTGTGCAACCAGCCGCCCGCCCACAGCTCCGCGCCCTTCTCAGGTTCGCGGTAGTACCCTTCGGTGAGCCACGGCGCGCGCAACACCAGTTCGCCTTGCGTCTCACCATCGGAGGGCAGGAAGTTACCCTCGCCGTCAACGATCGCCGCTTCGACCAATACGCCGGGCGCGCCGGCTTTGATACGGTAGGAGGTGCGCTCGTCTTCGCTGCCCGCCATCAACTCGTCATTCAGGTGCGCTACTGACACCAACGGACCGGTTTCGGACATGCCATACGCCGCTGTCAGCTGAATGCCCTTGGCCTTGGCCGCTTGATACAGCGAACGGTTGAGCGAGCTGCCGCCGATGATGATATTCCAGCCAGTGAAATCGACGTCTTTGGCCGCCTTGGCGTTGAGCACCATCTGCATGATGGTGGGCACGCAATGGGAGAAATTCACCTTCTCCTTGCGCCACAACTCGACCAGCAGCTCAGGGTCGTACCGGCCTGGATAGACTTGCTTCACACCCAGCATGGTCGCCGCATACGGCACGCCCCAGGCATGAACGTGGAACATCGGCGTGATGGGCATGTACACCTTATCCGTGCACAACAGCCCTTCGACGCTGCCCATGATCGTGGCGACTGCCATGGTGTGCAGCACCAGTTGGCGATGGGTGAAGTACACGCCTTTTGGATTGCCGGTGGTGCCGGTGGTGTAGAACGTCGTCGCCACCGAGTTCTCGTCAAAGTCTTCGAAGCGATACTGCGGGCTTGCCGCAGCCAACAGGGTTTCGTACTCGCCGACCAGGTTTGGCAGGTCGGCGGTCGTGTCGCCGGTATCGGTAATCAGCAGGGTCTTTTCAACCGTGGTGAGTTTGCTTTCGAAGCATTTATACAGCGCCAGGAACTCGCTGTTGACCAGCACGAGCTTGTCTTCGGCGTGGTTCATGGTGAACAGGATCTGATCCGGAGAAAGGCGCACGTTGATGGTATGGATGACCGCGCCAATCATGGGAATCGCAAACATGCACTCCAGATAACGGTGGCTGTCCCAATCCATCACGGCAACCGTATCGCCCGCTTTTACCCCTGCCTCGGTCAGCACATTCGCAAGGCGGCAGATGCGCTCGTTGAGGGTCAGATACGAGTAGCGTGATTGGTCCCGGTAGACGATTTCCCGCGTTTTTTCATAACGGCTGCCCGACATCAGCAAGCGTTTGATCAACAGAGGGTACTGGTACGCGCCATCAGCTGGCGGAATCACGCGTGTCTGCAGCATAGGAATCCCTTTTCAAGGTGCATGTGCGGTGCTGAAAATATGCACTCTAGAGCCATCACTCGCCACTCAAATCAGTCAAAGGAATGATTCGAATGACGAGTGACCATGCAGGCATTGCGCCATTTGAAAGGGCAAAACGGTCTTGGAGCTGTGAGCTGCACTCAAAATCCAGTGGCGAAACTGAGCTGATTCACGAACCTGAATCTCAGACACTGTCCATGTAGCGAAACCACGGGCCTCTTCGTGAGCAAGTTCACTCCCACAGGACTGTGTGAATCTCGAAGTGGGGTCGTTCAGCTGGCCTGGGTAAACGCGAGCTTCACGCCCAACGCCACCAGAACCCCACCCATGGCGCGATCAAACCAATGCCCCATACGGGCGAATCCTGCGCGCACCCGTGGCTGGCTGAACAGACGCGCCACCAGGCAGAACCAGACGCCGGTCGCCACTGCCAGATAAACCCCGTAACCCGCCTGGACCAGCATCGGCGTGTGCGGATTGATCACGACAGTAAACAACGACAGGAAAAACAATGTGGCCTTGGGATTCAAGCCATTGGTCACGAAACCCGCAGTAAAGGCACCACGCGCCGTGCGCTCACCTTTGGCGATGTCCACAGGTGCATCCGAGGCACTGGCCGGTTTGGCGCGCAAGGCCTTGATGCCGATATACAACAGGTAGGCAGCCGCCGCCCATTTCAAGGCGTTGAACAGCACGATGGATTGCGAAACGATCAGACCGATCCCCAGCAGCGAATAACCAACGTGCAAGAAAATCGCCGTGCCCACGCCCATGGCGGTGTAGGTCCCGGCCTTGCGGCCATGGGTCACGCTTTCACGGACCACAACGGCAAAGTCGGGGCCGGGGCTGGCGACCGCCAGCAGATGAATAAGGGCAACGGTGAGAAATTCCGTCCAGTACATGTGGGTACTCCAAGCGTTTTTACGAGCGGCAGGCTCTGGTAGGCTCGCTACCTTACGCCTCCCTCTCACCGAGCAAAAGGTACAACTGATGTCGAGTCAAAGCAGAGCAGTTTTCCTGGATCACACCTCACTGGACCTCGGCGATCTGGACCTTGCCCCCTGGCGTGAAACCTTCAGCGAACTGATCCTGCACTCCAGCTCTACCGCGGGCCAGGTCACTGAAAGATTGCAGGGCGCGCAGGTAGCGATTTCCAACAAGGTCACGATCGATGCGGAGTCGATTGCTGCATGCCCTGACCTCAAGCTCATTCTGGTCACAGCGACCGGGGTCAATAATGTGGACCTTGAGGCGGCCCGCAAGCACGGCGTCGTGGTGAGCAACTGCCAGGGATATGGCACGCCTTCGGTGGCGCAGCACACCCTGATGTTGCTGTTGGCGATGGCTACGCGACTCCCGGACTATCAGCAAGCCATTCATCAAGGCATGTGGCAGAAATCCCGGCAGTTTTGTCTGCTGGATTTCCCCATTGTGGAGCTGGAAGGCAAGACGTTGGGCCTTCTAGGGCATGGCGAACTGGGTGGAGCGGTGGCGAAGCTCGCCGAAGCCTTCGGCATGCGCGTTCTGCTGGGCCAGATCCCCGGCCGCCCCGCTCGCCCCGATCGATTGCCACTGCATGAACTGTTGCCGCAAGTGGACGCGCTGACGTTCCACTGCCCGCTCAACGAACATACCCGCGACATGATCGGCGCTCACGAACTGAGCCTGATGAAGCCGAACGCGTTCATCGTCAACACCGCTCGTGGTGGTTTGATCAATGAGCAGGCGCTGGCCGATGCCCTGCGTAACGGTCACCTCGCCGGCGCTGCGACCGACGTGCTGACCGTCGAGCCTCCGGTCAACGGAAACCCGCTGCTCTCAGGCGATATCCCTCGCCTGATCATTACCCCGCACAGCGCGTGGGGCAGCCAGGAAGCCCGGCAGCGTATCGTTGGCCAAGTGAATGAGAATGCGCTGGCGTTTTATGCGGGCAAGCCGATTCGGGTTGTGAGCTGAGGCGTTGATCGTGCGCGAGCGCGCTTGGTCCGGGCCGCATTGGACGATGGGATTTGTCAGTGTCATTCGTATGAGCTGACACTCCACAATCGCGGGCAAGCGCGCTCCTACAGGTAAAAGGTGCTCTACTCCTGATAAACTTCGCCCTTTTTTCCAGGAGCCGAAGATGGACCCGCGCAGTGAAGTGTTACTCCGTCAGGCCGATGTGTTTCAGGGCTCTCTGCTGCTGACCGGCCTGCCTGCCGACGACCTGCTGAACACGCTGCCCGACGCGCGAGGGTGGAGCTGGCATGCAGGTGACTTCGCAGCGCTGGACGCACGCTTCGCCGGTCGCACTCACTTCGGCACCGAGGCGCCGGTTGAAGCGTTCGACGCCGCCGTGTTGTTCCTGCCTAAAGCCAAAGACCTCACCGACTACCTGCTCAACGCTCTGGCTTCGCGCCTGCAAGGCCGGGAGCTGTTCCTGGTCGGCGAAAAACGCGCAGGTATCGAGGCAGCCGCGCGTCAGCTGAGCCCTTTCGGCCGCGCGCGCAAACTGGACAGCGCCCGCCACTGTCAGCTGTGGCAAGTCACCGTCGAAGAAGCGCCTCAGCCAGTCGAGCTGAACAGCCTGGCCAAACACTTCGAGATTGAGATGGAAGGCGGCCCTTTGAAAGTGATCAGCCTGCCGGGCGTTTTCAGTCACGGCCGGCTCGACCGGGGCTCAGCGCTGCTGCTGGAGAACCTTGATCGCTTACCGACCGGTCATTTGCTGGATTTTGGATGCGGTGCGGGCGTGCTGGGTGCGGCGGTCAAACGTCGCAGCCCGAACATGAACGTCACGATGCTGGATGTCGACGCATTTGCCACCGCCAGCAGCCGGTTGACGCTCACTGCCAATGGTCTTGAGGGGGAGGTGTTGACCGGCGACGGCATTGGCGCCGCGCCGCACCATCTGGACGTCATTCTGACCAATCCGCCCTTTCATACCGGCGTCCACACCGACTACGCCGCGACGGAGAACTTGCTGCGAAAAGCACGCGAACACCTTAAAAAAGGTGGCGAACTTCGACTGGTTGCCAACAGCTTCCTGCGCTACCAGCCGATCATCGAGCAGCACCTTGGCGTATGTGCCGTCATGGCCGAAGGTCAGGGTTTCAGGATTTACCGTGCCAAACGTGCGTGAAAATTAGCGCTTGCCGAACACGATTCGTGTAGGCAGAATCCGCTCCGTCCTAGGGGAGTAGTCTCCCACGAGCGCCACGCTCGTCCGGCGCGCATCAACATACTTGGTCCTCAGACCATGGTGCGTGCGACCCCAGATCCGCTGAGACGGATCGGTGGTTTGACAAGACCTATGACACGAACATCCTGACCCGGGGCGGGGAGGTTGTACGTGTCATAGCCGTGTCGACCCGCCCCTTAGGAAAATCCTGATGCTGGAATCCCTGTTGGTCCCTACCGCGGTCGTTGCACTGGCCGAAATCGGTGACAAGACCCAACTCCTCGCACTTATCCTCGCAGCCCGCTTTCGCAAGCCTTGGCCGATCATCGCCGGTATTGTCGCGGCTACGCTGGCCAACCATGCTGCGGCTGGCGCCGTGGGTGCCTGGTTCAGCAGTTTCTTCTCCGACGCCATGTTGCACTGGATCCTCGCCGCGAGCTTCACCGCCACCGCGTTGTGGACGCTGGTCCCGGACAAAATGGACGACGACGAAGCCAGCACTGCGCGCAAGTTCGGCCCTTTCATGACCACGCTGATTGCGTTCTTCATCGCCGAAATCGGTGACAAGACGCAGATCGCCACAGTGATGCTGGCGGCGCAATACTCCTACCTGTGGCTGGTGATCCTGGGCACAACGCTCGGCATGCTGCTGGCCAACGTGCCGGTGGTGCTGGCGGGTAACTTCGCAGCGGAAAAACTGCCGCTGACGCTGATTCGCCGTCTGGCAGCCGGTGCGTTCTTCATCCTGGCGATTGTTGCGGTGTACAAGGCGATGCAGGTCAGCGGCTGGGTGTAAGCCGGAGCTGAACACCGGCGTCCACATTCGCGCTGCTGTACCTCTGGGAGCGAGCTTGCTCTGGGCCGCATCGGACGAAAGCGTCAGGTCAGATACATCGATATCGACCGATGAATCGCATCGCAGGCAAGCGCGCTCCTACAGTGATCGGTGTTAGCTCAAGACTTCGGGGCCTGCTCGTACAGAGGCATCACCTTCGGAATGGCGGCCTGTAACGAGGCAATGCGGTTCGCCGAAGCCGGGTGAGTGCTCATGAACTCCGGCTGCGATGCCCCGGCTTGAGCTTCCATCTTCTGCCAAAGGGTAATCGCGGCATTCGGGTTGTAACCGGCACGTGCCGACAATTCCAGACCTAACAGGTCCGCTTCATTCTCGTTGGCCCGGCTGTTCGGCAGCGTCAGGCTGTAATTGACCACGGTGTCGGCCAGCGCAAGGCTGTCCTGCCCCAAGCCCAGCAACGAACCTGCGCCCTGCTTCGCCATCTGAATGCCGTACGCCTTGGACATGGCTTCACGCCCGTGTTCGCGCAAGGCATGCGCGATTTCATGACCCATCACCGCTGCCAGCTCATCGTCACTGAGCTTCAGCGTGTCGATCAGCCCGGTGTACACGATGATTTTTCCGCCAGGGCCGCAATTGGCGTTCAGCTCATCGCTTTTGATCAGGTTCACTTCCCATTGCCACTGCGCCGCATCCGGACGCAGTTTCGGCGCCTGAGCGATCAGGCGGTTGGCGACATTCTGCACGCGCTTGGCCTCGGCGCTGCTCTTGTCCAGCACGCCTTTGGACGTGGCCTCGGTGACCGTCTGCTGATAGGACTGGGCATACATCTGGTTGACCTGATCGGTCGACAGCATGCTGAACATGTATTGCTTGCGCTCGACACCCACCGAATCTCCGCTGGTGGTGTTGACGGCCTGACAGCCTGCAACCAGCAGCGCTGCGCTCAAGGCACAAAGAGCAAAGGTCTGACGCATTAAGTATCTCCTTCGAAACAAGGCGCTCATCGTAGGCGGTACGCCGTCCGAGTGCCAGATAGCAGCCGTTTGCCATGCAAATCGGCCTGTAAAAAACGCACATCTGTAACAGCTTCAAAACACAATTTTTCTCTCTTTCGGGACTCATGAACGCCTTCAAATCCGGGCCGTCCAGCCAACCTGTCCAAAAGCGACCCATAGGCACCAAAAACGGCGATTTCGTCGGATTCATCTCATGGAAGACCAGGTTGAGGCGATACCTCATTCAGGCGTAATTCCACGTCCGGAGTTCCTATGAAGTTCAAGTCGATCCAGTTTTCAGTAGCCGCACTGGCCGGCGCCATTGTGCTTAGCGTCGTGATAGCCCTCGTTCTTTATGCGCTCTTTTCAGGCGCCCGCACGCAAGCGCTGGTGGAGCAACGCACCCGTGCACAATTCGAGCAAGCCATCGAACAGCGCCTGTCGGCCATTGCCCGAACGCAAGCCAGCGACATTCAGCGCGAACTGGAAGCGCCGCTCAACACGGCCGCAGGACTGGCCACGACCAACGCCGTCATCGGCATGAAGGACGCCAAAGGCGAACCGCTGTTGAAGGTCAGCCGTGAGCAGTTGCTCAATGTGTTGCATGAAACGGTCGTGCGGAACCCGAAAATTCTGGGTGCCTACATCGGTTGGGAACGTAACGCGCTCGACCACAACGACGCCGCCTACAGCGAGGCGCCGATCACGGGCGTGGATCCCAAGGACGGCCGGTTCATGGCTTGGTGGTACCGCAAACCTGACGGCACCTTCAATCTGGAAAAGCTGGCGAGCCTGGAAGACCAGAAACTCCTGTCCACGGGCATTCGGTCCAGCGAGTACTACCTGTGCTCTCGGGAAACCCGCAAACCGTGTGTGATTGACCCGGCGCCTTATCAGGTCGGCGGCAAGATGGTCATGCTGTCTTCGTTCATTGAGCCGATCATGCTGGACGGACAGTTCCAGGGCATCGTGGGGGCCGACCTGTCGGTGAACTTCATTCAGGACATGCTCGAAAACGCGGACAAAAAGCTTTATGACGGCGCCGGCGACCTGGCGCTGATCGGCACCAATGGCCGATTGGTGGCCTACACCAAGGACACCAGCAAACTCGGCGAAAAAGCCAGCGAGATCTTCGACGCCAATGAAGTCGCCAACCTCACCAACCTGACCAAAGGGGAGGTTCGTTACGACATCGACAAGGAGCACGGCCACATTGAGCTGTACCTGCCCTTTGGCATCGGCAATACCGACGCGCGCTGGACCCTGATGATTCGCATGCCGGTCAGCGCGGTGATGGCGGACCTGCAGAAGCTGCAAAGTGACCTGGCGCATCAGCGCGACACCGATATTTTCGGGATGACCGTGGTTGGCTTGTTGATCGCCGCGCTGGGCCTGCTGATCGTCTGGTTCGTCGGCCGGGGCATCGCCCGTCCCCTGAAGCAGATGGTTGCGATGCTCGACGACATCGCCAAAGGCGAAGGGGATCTGACGCGCCGCCTGAGCAGCGATCGCGCCGACGAGCTGGGCTCGATCGCCAGCGGTTTCAACACCTTTCTGGGCAAGCTTCAGGTCATGATCAGCCAGGTCGTGACGTCGGTGCAGAAGGTCAGCGACTCGTCCGAGCACACCGCCGACATTGCGATTCGCACCAACAAAGGCATACACAAACAGATGGCCGAGATCGATCTGGTCGCGACCGCCGTGCACGAAATGACCGCGACTGCGCAAGACGTCGCGCGCAATGCGACTCAGGCCGCACAAGCCGCCAACCATGCGGACGACGCCGCTAACCAAGGCATGCGTATCGTCCACAACACGTCGGCCTCCATCAGCGAGCTGGCCGTGGAAATCGGCCGTGCAGTGAGCGTGGTGCAGACGCTGGCCAAGGACAGTGAAAACATCAACGCGATTCTCACGGCCATTCGCGGGATCGCCGAGCAGACCAACCTGCTGGCGTTGAACGCAGCGATTGAGGCAGCTCGTGCCGGTGAGCAGGGACGCGGGTTTGCGGTGGTGGCCGATGAAGTACGCAATCTGGCGCAGAAGACGCAGCAAGCGACCGAAGAAATCCAGACCATGATCCAACAGCTGCAAAGCGGCACACGGCAGGTGGTCAAGGTTATGGAAGACAGCCAAAGCAAGACCGACGAAAGCGTGGGTCATGCCGCCGAGGCCGCACAGGCCCTGGAAAGCATTACCAAGGCCGTGTCGGTGATCAACGACATGAACAACCAGATCGCCAGCGCGGCGGAAGAGCAAAGCGCGGTCGCCGACGACATCAACCGCAACGTGATCAATATCGGTCAGGTGGCGAACGAAGTGGCCGGTGGCGCGGATGAGTCGAGCCAGGCGAGCGCCGAACTGACCAAACTGGCAGAGCAGCAGCGCCGGTTGATCAATCAGTTCAGGGTTTGATGAGCTTCAGTAGGGCGCCAGCTTTCTGAGTGGGAGCCGGCCCACCGATATGAGATGCACCACAGATCCAGTAGACGCAGAGCGTCAGAAACTGCAGGCCCACGCGGAGCGTGGGTACGATCAAATGGGCAACGATAACCCTGTGGGAGCGAATTCATTCGCGGTACGTCAGTGCAGCCGATGGAGATGCATCGCCTGAAGAATCGATTCGCGAATGAATTCGCTCCCACAGAGGGTCTGTTTTAGTCATCGAGGATCGCGGGGGACCTGCCGAAGCTACAGCGGCGTCAGGCATTCCGGCGCATTAAGCCTCGGATCGTTCACCAGATTGGCCAAGGGGCGCTCTCGCAACTGCCTCTGCGGTGCGGCGAGCAACGACTGCAACGTCACCAGCGAGCTGTCAGGGTCAAGCCAGGCAGCCTGCCCTTCTGCATCGAGAATCAGCGGCCTGCGCTGATTCATCGCCGATTGCGTCACCACCGCCACGCTCAGATAGACGTGCTCCTGCACCGGGTAAGCTTCCCAGATCGCCGCGAAATACAGTGTCGAGCCCTCAGCAGGCGTCAGCCAGAACGGCCGCTTGCGCACCGTACCGCGCCATTCGTAGAAACCGTTGGCGGGGAGCAGACAGCGCCGCTCACGAAATGCCTGACGGAACATCGGTTGTTCGGCCAGGGTTTCCGCCCGCGCGTGGGCAGGCGTTCGCGACAGGTCGGTCAGCCACGGCGGAGTCAGCCCCCAGCGCGCTCTGGCCACTTCACGCCCGGCCTCGGCCTCCTCGTTCGCCCGGACCATCAACACCGAATCGTGCGGTGAAATATTCCACTGCGCCTGCTGGTCCGCCGGAAACCCGGGCAAGGCCGCAAACGCAGGCGTCCAACGAAACAGGGCATAACGTCCACACATGGGCTCAGGGCAACTCTTCTGAAAAGCGAATGAAGCCGCGCAGGACAAGCCTCAGCACAACAACACATCGGGATAGCTGTCAGGTTCATCGCCCGACAACGGAAAGGCGCCATTGTACTCAGTGATCAACTGGCGTGCCCGATCGGCCTCATCATCCTGCACCGCCAACCCCAGAAGGCCGAACACCGGCAACTCACCGATCCCGCCCAGCAAGTGGCGTCCGGTGATGTGCGACTCGATGCCTTCGCTGGCGAGCATCGACTGTAACAACTCGCCTTCCATCATGTTTTCCGGTTCATAGATTTTGCGCATCAGTCGTTCTCGGCACGGACTTCCAGATCCCATTGTTCGCCATCGATTTGCAGATGAAATTCGATGGGACGGCAGCACACATGGCAATCTTCGATGAACTTGTTATCGCCTTCCGACAGATCAAGGACCGTTTCTCCCGGTTCGCCGCAATAAGGGCACTCGTAAGGCGCTGCAGGTTGTATTTCGTGCATCACAGTCTCCGAGAGCAGTTTTGCGTATAATCGCCGACTTGTTTGCAGGCCGAGCTTTATTTCTCAACATCCGGGCATAAAACCGGACTCGACCTACCTTTACCCTAGCCGTTTCCAACAAGAGAGCATGATGGGCGAATTCGATGCCATCCGACCGTACGACGACACCGAAGTAAAAGCCGTACTCAACCGGCTACTGGGTGACAAGGCGTTCCTCGCGATCCTCACGCATTTCCGTTTTCCACGTCTGGCCGGTTCCCTCGGCTGGATCCTTCAGCCTGCCATCGCGCGCAAGCTGCGCCGTCAGTTTGCCGGCATCGACACCGTGGCCGCCTTGCAGGACAAGGTCGAGCATTATGTCGATCACACAATCGAACGTGCCACCGATGGTGTGACCTACACCGGCGTGGAGCAGTTCAAGTCCGGTGTGGCTTACCTGTTTCTGGCTAACCACCGGGATATCGTGATGGACCCGGCGTTCGTCAACTACGCCGTTTATCACGCCGGCTTGCCAACGCCGCGCATCGCCATCGGCGACAACCTGCTGCAGAAGCCGTTCGTCAGCGACCTGATGCGCCTGAACAAAAGCTTCATCGTGCATCGTTCCATCACCGGGCGCCGCGAAAAGATGGCGGCGTACCAGTTGCTGTCGGCCTACATCAATCACTCGATTCGCAACGACTGCCAGTCGATCTGGATCGCACAGGCCGAAGGTCGCGCCAAAGATGGCGACGACCGCACCGAGTCGGCGATCCTCAAGATGTTCCACATGAGTCGTAAGGACGAGCCGTTTGGCGAAGTCATTCAGTCGCTGAACCTGACGCCGGTCTCGATCAGCTACGAGTACGATCCGTGCGATCAGGCGAAGGCCCGCGAGCTCTATATCCGCGCGACCACCGGCAGCTACACCAAGGCACCGGGCGAGGACGATGTGAGCATCGCGCTGGGCATCACCGGCTATAAAGGCCGCGTCCACGTCAACTTCGCGCCGCCGATTACCGAGCTGTTCGACGACACCAAGCAACTGGCGATCGAAATGGACCGGCAGATCCTCGGCGGCTATCGCCTGTTCCCGGTGCATTATCTGGCGTATGCGCAGTGGGCCGATGCCGATCCGAGCCTGAACGTGCCTGCCGCTGCGAAGATCTTCCCGGCCGACGAGCTGGAGCGTGCGAAAGAAGAATGGCAACGCCGTCTGGAGGGCTGCGCCGAAGAGTACCGCCCGTATCTGGTGCTGCAATACGCGACGCCGGTGCGCAATCAGTATCGGGTCAAGGCGGGACTGCCGCTTTAAGTCCTCCAACCAGAACGGCGCTCTCAAGGCGCCGTTTTTTATGCGTGATGCAGGTCGGTAAACCCGGAACCTGTGGGAGTGAGCTTGCTCACGAAGCGCCCGTACATGTGATACATCCTCAGCGGATGAAACTCAGTCTTCGTGAGCAAGCTCACTTCCACATTGGCGTGTGATGGCCTGACTCAGCACCCTCCTCTCAAAGCTTCGTACTTACCCACGACAACAGCAAGGCAAACCCCAGGCACGCCGCGCCGAGGCGATAACTCAGGCGGATCATGCGCAGGGTGGGAACGTCCATCAGGTGCATGGGCTCGTCGATGGGCGCTTGCTCGGTGAGTTTGTGCAGATGCGTGGTTTCACGCTGCTCGAGGTTGCGCGTGGTGTGCAACAGCCAGATTCCCGGCCCGGCAGCAAGTAGCGCAAGGGCGTTGAGGATCATTCCGGGAGACTGTTGAAGGAGTGACATGGAACCTCGATGACGCCAGATCCGGGCGCCGCGAATTCGGTTTGGGTCTGGCCATCAAGGTACTGCGTGTCACCTTAACGTCACCTGAACCGTTCACTGTGTAGCACCTCAACTCGACCACCCGAAAACGGAGAGCGTCATGCTGCACGCCCACAATCAGGACCGCCTTTACCTCATCGCCCCAAGTGACGAACAGGAAGCGCTCATCGACGCGCTGGCCTTCAACGTCCAGGACAGGCATTGGCTGGTCTACTGCGCACTGGGTGGCCACGCACATAACGACCTGCCCGAGATGGACCTGGAAACGGGTTACAGCTTTCTGGATTTCTACCAGGCGGCGTAAATCCGAGTCCCAACAAAAAGCCCCCGGCTTCTCACGAAACCGGGGGCTTTTTTGTACAGCCTGACGGGTTACTGACCCAGCAGGCGGCCGATTGTCTGATCCTGGAACAGACGGGTCAGCGCGTCGCTGAGCACGTCGCTGATCAGTTTGGTGTTCGTTTCTTCGTTTGGCGCCATACCGAAACGCTGGTCCAGCGACGCTGCGTAACGACCGCTGTAGCTGTGACCGTTGTTCTGCACGTCGGCGCGGAAGGTCGAACTGATGTTCGCTTCAGTCACGTACAGGCCTTCTTTGGGCGACTGATACTTGAGGTCAGCCAGGGTAATGGTCAGCTGTGGGCCGTTGCCGCCTTGAACCGGCGTGAAGCCCAGCAGGCGGACGGCAGCTTCGGCCTGCGCCTGGAGCTGCGGAACCACTTGCTGGCTGTTGACCGTAATCGAACTGGTTTCAGGGTACAGCCCACCGCGGGTGCCAAGGGTCTGCGACTGGCGACCGTCGACAACCCGAACCACCACTTGCTGACCATGCCCGACAGGCGCCAGCTGGCTGTTCAACTTGGGTTGTGGGCTAAGCGACTGCGGGCTGTGAGCACACCCGACCAGTGTCAGACTGCCTACAGCAAGCAAACCGAACAAAACGCGACGCAACATGCTCATTTCTCCATGGGCCAAGGCACAAATTGTGCCGCAGTATAGCGACCTCGCAAGGTCGCTCACTAGCGTAAAGATACGACAAAGTGCCATCGCACCGGTTCATCGCCCCCTCGTTCTTCGTGACAGCCAAATGATATGCGGCGACACCATTACGCAATGTACACGTCACGGGGATGTCATGGCCCTACGGCATACTTTTATCAAAGGCCCAACAGCGCTTCCCACATCAAGGAGTCTTCCGATGGACTTGCTCTGGTCTCTGTTCTCGCTTCGTCGCCGTTATCGCCACTACGCCCGGCTGGACAAATACGGCATCTGCGTTTCGTTCAAGCACTGCGCCGTGGCGCCTCAGGGTCATGACTGGGTGGAAATAACCGAAGCCAATCTGAGCTGGCTGCACCGGCCGCTGCCTGCCAGCGCCCGCGTCAGTCCCCGCGCGCGTGCGATTACCGCCCGGCAACTGCTCAGCATCTGACCGAACGGCGAATAAAAGTCATTTTTTCTGGATCAATTCTGCGCGTTTCATCGCTATAATCTCCCCCCGATTATAAGGACGTCTCCTGATCGGGCCTCGCAGCATCGTCGATACCGCGTATCGACTCCTCCGTATCGCCCACAGAGAGCCTTCCACACAGACATGTGCAGCCCGGTGTGTCCGCTGTGCAGGCGCGAAAACGTCGATTCACTCGAACCTTTTGCGCACGCCAATGCCCACACTGTGTATGAACCTGATCTGCCAGAGCTGCCATCGCGCAGCCCTTTTTGAGGTTTGCGTCTCCAAAAGAGCGCGAAAAAAACGGGTTTTCACAACTTCACAAGAGTGTGGCGAGCAAATGAATAGTTACGCGTTTGTACATGCACCATTAGCGTCTGACCCAGCCCCCTTGCAAAGGACCGACTGCAGCACAGCCTCTACAACCGGAGTCTGAAGCCTGTCCACTACGGATTTGGTTGCATAACCGGACGTCTTGACGATAGTCGAATGGCTGTTCGGGCCGAAAAATGCGTTCATGCTTGCACTACAAAAGCATCGACCAGGCCCTGCGGTGGCGTCCGCTGAAGATGCAAAAAATTGCGAAGAATCGGACATGCCGATCCCGGCCGGGTTGTACGAGGCATTGCGCGAATCCCGCGCCGCCCGCAACCGGCAACTGACCTCGGGGTCCATGCCGTCAATTTGGTGCTGCAGATTTTGGAGACGCGTTAATGGCGCATAACGAAGCAGTCGATGTGGTACTGGTGGGGGCAGGCATCATGAGTGCCACCCTCGCAGTGCTGCTCAAGGAGCTCGACCCAAGCCTCAAGCTTGAGGTTGTTGAACTGATGGATTCCGGTGCCGCAGAGAGTTCCAACCCATGGAACAACGCCGGCACCGGCCATGCAGGTCTGTGCGAGCTAAACTACACGCCGGAAGCGGCCGATGGCTCCATCGACATCAAAAAAGCGATCCATATCAACACCCAGTTCGAAGTCTCAAAGCAGTTCTGGAGCTATCTGGCTCGCAAAGGCACCTTCGGTTCCTCGCGCTCGTTCATCACGCCGGTGCCGCACCTGAGCTTCGTGCAGGGCGAGAAAGGCATGGCGTACCTCAAAAAGCGTTATGAGGCGCTGCGCAAGCACCACGCCTTCGCGTCGATGGAATACACCGAAGACAAGGCCAAGCTGGCCGAGTGGATGCCGCTGATGATGCCCGGCCGTCCGGCTGATGAGCCGATCGCCGCCACGCGCGTCATGCACGGCACCGACGTGAACTTCGGCAACCTGACCAATCAATTGCTCAAACACCTGTCCAGCGCTCCCGATGCGCAGGTCAAGTATTGCAAGCGCGTCACAGGCCTGAGCCGTAAAGGCGATGGCTGGAGCGTGACCATCAAGGACGTCAACAGCGGTGGCACCCGCGAAATCGACGCCAAATTTGTGTTCCTCGGCGCCGGTGGCGCGGCCTTGCCGCTGCTGCAGATGTCGGGCATCGAAGAAGGCAAAGGCTTCGGCGGCTTCCCGGTCAGCGGCCAGTGGCTGCGCTGCGACAACCCTGAAGTGGTCAAGCATCACCAGGCCAAGGTGTACAGCCAGGCGGCGGTGGGTTCCCCGCCGATGTCGGTTCCACACCTGGACACCCGCGTCGTCGACGGCAAGACCTCCCTGCTGTTCGGCCCGTACGCCGGTTTCACCACCAAGTTCCTCAAGCACGGTTCGCTCATGGACCTGCCGCTGTCGATCCGCGCCGCCAACATCGCACCGATGCTGGCCGTAGCCCGCGACAACATGGACCTGACCAAGTACCTGATCAGTGAAGTGCGGCAGTCCATGGAACAGCGTCTGGATGCCCTGCGCCGCTTCTACCCTGAAGCGAAAGCCGAAGACTGGCGCCTTGAAGTGGCCGGTCAGCGTGTGCAGATCATCAAGAAGGACCCGAAGAAAGGCGGCGTTCTGCAATTCGGTACCGAACTGGTCTCAGCCAAGGACGGTTCCCTTGCAGCGCTGCTGGGCGCATCCCCAGGTGCTTCGGTCACCGTTTCGATCATGCTCGACCTGATCGAACGCTGCTTCCCTGAAAAGGCTCGTACCGAATGGGCCGGCAAGCTGAATGAGATCTTCCCGGCTCGGGAGAAGATTCTGGAAACCGACGCGCAGCTGTATCAGCGTGTCAGCGCCCAGAGCGACGAGAACCTGGACCTGATCCCAAACAGCCAGGCGGCGAGCTTCGCTTGATTCAGAGCCTGCTCTGAATCGGTGAGATGACTGAAAGCCCCGCCCACGCAGCGGGGTTTTCAGTTTTATTCCGACATCACCGGCTCACTGTGCAGCTCGCCTGCAATCAGCCTCGAGCCTTGGCAATCAATTCGATGTAGTCCTCGGCGTTACGCTGATCCTTGATCAGTGCGACGAAGTCATTGCCGTGGGCGTCTTTGCCATCCAGGTCGTAGCCCGCTTCCTTGAAGAACACCAGAAAACGCCCGAAGTCATCAATTCGCAGGCCACGATAGGCTTTGATCAGCTTGTGCAAGGACGGTGAAGTCGCATCGACCGGTTCGAAATCCAGGAACAGTTTGATCTGGGCGTCGCCGATTTCATCGCCAATCACCTGCTTTTTATCTTTACGCATTGCTGACTCCAACTGACTTGCGGGACATTTTCACGGGCGGGCAGTTTACCCCTCGCCCGGCCACAGGCTCAACGCGCGCGTACACTGCCCGTGTGCACGTCGGCCCAGACATGACCATTGGCATAACTGAGAAACTGGCAATACACCTTCTCGTTGCGCAGCAAATCCACCAGCACGCGGTATTGGCTGGCAGGGTAATACAGGGTCAAGGTGCGGCTTGACTCGTCGTAAGCGGGTTTTTTCAGGCTTTTGCTTTCGCCGTCAAAATGAATAAGCACCTCGGAAATCGTGGCGCCCTTGTTCATCGGTTTGCCCTTGAGGCGCAGGGTCAGCGGTGAAGTCACAGGAATCGGCTGCTGATTGGACTGACGCTGGCTGCCCACCACCACCGAATAGTCGGTGATCTGCAGCAGTTGCTGCTGCTCGGGTTCTCCTTCACGCACCGACAACTCATCGGGCGGCAGGTATTGGGCGTGCATGGGTTCGGCGAGTGCGGGAAGTGGCAGGGTCAACAGCAGCATCAACGCAGCTTTACTACGAAACGATAACGTCATGGGCGCCTCCCAAAAAAGTGGGAAGCACTCTAGCATGGGCGAAACCAGGACCTGTAGGAGTGAGCTTGCTCGCGATAATCCGCGAGACGATACGAGCGTGTCGGATGTATTAACGTCATCGCGAGCAAGCTCACTCCTACAGAAAAGGCATACGTCGCTTACATGCCTTTAACGGCGTAGATGCCAGCGGCGTTGCGCCAGTAGCCCTTGTAATCCATGCCGTAACCGAAAATATAGCGGTCGATGCACGGCAGGCCGACGAAGTCGGCTTTGAGGTCAGGACGCGCCTTGCGGTCGTGGTCCTTGTCGATCAGCACGGCCGTGTGGACGGCGCTCGCGCCCGCGTGCTTACAGAAGTCGATGATCGCGCCAAGGGTATGACCTTCGTCGAGGATGTCGTCGATGATCAACACATCGCGGTCGATGAACGACACTTCGGGCTTGGCTTTCCAGAACAGCTCGCCGCCGCTGGTTTCGTTGCGATAGCGCGTCGCGTGCAGATAGGAAGCTTCCAGCGGGAAGTTCAGGTGCGTCAGCAGCTTGCCGGCGAAAATCAGGCCACCGTTCATCACGCAGAAGACGACCGGGTTACGCTCGGCCAGGACACTGTTGATTTGCTGACCAACGCGGGCGATGGACGCCTCGACTTCGGCCTCGGTGTACAGGCAGTCAGCCTCGCGCATGATTTGACGGATATGCTCGAGATCAGCGGACATGACGCTCTCCAAGGGGGCAGTGGAAGGAAAAGCGGGCAAAGGTACGCATCGGACAACGTCAGGGCAAGTCTTTCTGGACTAACGTTGCACAGACTCGTCACGGAAAGTGGCTGCGCTCGTTCATGCTGCGTTAAAAACAGGCTCGCAATGCTCATTTAGGCCCCTAAACTGCGCTTGCTCGCCTCTTTTTACCTTGCCTGACCTTCGCTCTCCGACTTTATCGTGAAGAGTCTTCGTCCGATTAATGTACGAAACGCGATCCTAACCGGTAAGACAAGTTACAGCTGAATAGATTAATCTAAGCCGTTTTTTTGCCCGCCCGCTGGAGCCGTCCCCTTATGCCCATTCGTGAGATCCGCCATCCGCTGATCCGTCACAAACTCGGTCTCATGCGCCGAGCCGATATCAGCACCAAGAATTTTCGTGAACTGGCTCAGGAAGTCGGCGCACTGCTGACCTACGAAGCGACCAAAGACCTGCCGCTGGAAACCTACGATATCCAGGGCTGGGCCGGTACGGTCCAGGTCGAGAAGATCGCTGGCAAGAAGATTACCGTGGTACCGATCCTGCGAGCGGGCATCGGCATGCTCGAAGGCGTTCTCAGCCTGATTCCGGGCGCCAAGGTCAGTGCCGTGGGCGTCGCACGCAACGAAGAAACCCTCGAAGCACACACCTATCTGGAAAAGCTCGCCCCCGAAATCGACCAGCGTCTGGCCTTGATCATCGACCCGATGCTGGCCACCGGCGGCTCGATGGTCGCCACGATCGACCTGCTGAAAAAAGCCGGTTGCCGCGACATCCGCGCCATGGTCCTGGTGGCTGCGCCGGAAGGCATCGCCATCGTCGAGAAGGCGCATCCGGACGTGAACATCTATACCGCGTCCATCGATGAACGCCTGAACGAACACGGTTACATCATTCCGGGCCTGGGCGATGCCGGTGACAAGATCTTCGGCACCAAGCAAAAGGACGCCTGATGAAGCAGGACGAGTTTAACGACCCACTCTGGCGCACCATACTGTCGGGCGCGCAGATGCTCTTCGTGGCCTTCGGCGCCTTGGTCTTGATGCCGCTGATTACCGGGCTCGATCCCAACGTCGCCTTGTTTACCGCAGGGTTGGGCACGCTGTGCTTTCAACTGGTGACAGGCCGTCAGGTGCCGGTATTCCTGGCGTCCAGCTTCGCTTTCATCACCCCGATCATTCTCGCCAAGGGCCAGTTCGGCCTCGCGGCGACCATGGGGGGCGTGATGGCGGCAGGCTTCGTCTACACCTTTTTGGGCCTGGCCGTGAAGATCAAAGGCACGGGCTTCATCGATCGGCTGCTGCCGCCGGTGGTGATCGGCCCGGTCATCATCTCCATCGGTCTTGCGATGGCACCCATTGCCGCCAACATGGCCATGGGCAGAACCGGTGACGGCGCGGCTGAGCTGATTCCTTATCACACCGCCATTGCGATCTCGATGGCGGCACTGCTGACGACATTGATCGTTGCTGTGTTCGGCAAAGGCATCTTCCGCCTGGTCCCGATCATCTCCGGTGTGTTGGTAGGTTTTGCCCTGTCGTTCTATTTCGGTGTGGTGGACGTCGCCAAGATTGCCGCAGCACCGTGGCTGGACATCCCTCACTTCACAGCGCCGGAGTTCAACTGGCAGGCGATCCTGTTCATCGTGCCGGTGGCGCTGGCCCCAGCGATCGAACACATCGGTGGCGTGATTGCCGTCGGCAGTGTGACGGGCCGTGATTACCTGAAAAAGCCCGGCCTGCATCGCACACTGCTGGGCGATGGTATCGCGACCACGGTCGCCGGCGCTTTCGGCGGCCCGCCTAACACCACGTATGCCGAAGTGACCGGCGCGGTGATGCTGACCAAGAACTACAACCCGAAGATCATGACCTGGGCGGCGATCTTCGCCATTACCCTGGCTTTCATCGGTAAGTTCGGCGCGCTCTTGCAGAGTATTCCGGTGCCGGTGATGGGTGGGATTCTGTGCCTGTTGTTCGGCTCTATCGCCGCAGTGGGCATGAACACACTGATCCGGCACAAAGTCGATCTGGCCGAGGCGCGTAACCTGGTGATCGTTTCGGTGACGCTGGTGTTCGGTATCGGCGGCGTGCTGATCGGCACGGGCAACGGCCCGGATGATTTCGGGATGAAGGGCATTGCCCTGTGTGCAGTGACGGCGATTGTGCTGAACCTGATCCTGCCGGGCAACGATGCCTGGAAGAACAAGCATCTGGATGATCAGCTGCCGTAGCTTCAACGCCTCTTTGTAGGAGCGCGCTTGCCCGCCATAGCGTCGGCA
>Ga0308163_10000990_pt1 | contig 36303 bp, 37 predicted proteins | sample PhyTR1_FD_201037 | JGI IMG/M metagenome (GOLD analysis project Ga0308163, IMG submission 201037) | Phyllosphere microbial communities from UC Gill Tract Community Farm, Albany, California, United States - DLSLT.R1 | ecosystem: Host-associated > Plants > Phyllosphere > Unclassified | place: USA... | reverse complement strand
TCGCGGTTATTCGTAAGGACCGTGGCTGGCGTCGACCGGTAACAGCAGGGTGTCCACCACCAGCGACAGCGGCAGGTCAAGGATAGTCAATACCCGCCAGGCGCCGTCGCGCACATCCCACTGTACACCCGGATAGTACTGATTACCGTGCCCCTGACCGGGCACGGTACGGCTGATAATACTGCCGCAGCCGCTCAGACAGATCACCGCCAGCGCTAACACACCTGTTTTCAGACACCGTTTCACCACTGATACCCGCCCTTTACAACCATTATCGTTATCCTGCGCTACGCGCTCTGTTGGCCCGATTTAGCCTGCCGCAACAGAGATCTCCCCTGCTGCTCTGACCGCAAATAACCGGCAAAAAAAAGCGGCATCGCTGCCGCTTTTTCATTTTACGCGTTTTTGACCAGCGCATTGGGGTTGAGGGTGAGTTTTTGATAACTCTCCACCCACTGATGATACTTCTCAGCGTTCTCCCATAGCCGGGTATGCACACGTGCCAGCACCACCGGATCGCTGATCAACTGTAAGCGCTGTTCACGATTCAGTTTTTCTGGCGAATCGCTCAGCGCCTGATCGACGCGGCGATCGCGGGCATAGTCGAGCAACTGACTCTGCTTATGACGTGACGTCGCCAGTGCCGTCGCCAGCGCGTTAAACGCCGGATGGAACAGCGCGTGCATAAAGCCATTTTCCAGCGCCCGCTCACGGTTAAGCTGCAGGTAGTGATCGGTATCCACCAGCTCTTTTGGCGGCTCATACTCTTCCGGGATCAGGAACAGTCGGGCCTTCTTGCTCTTGATACCGATGGTTGCCCGGCTCGACATCACCGACACAAACGGCGACAGAATCAGCGAGAAGACAATCGGTGACAACCACCACAGGAAGTTGAGATCCAACAGTCCCATACCGATTGCCCACACCAGTCCCAGTGCCATCTGCGAACCGTGACGTTTAAACGCCTCGCTCCACGGCGTGGCATCATCGTCACGCTGTGGCGAATTCCATACCACTTCCCAGCCGAGGAAGGCGCTGACCACGAACACGGTGTGGAACAGCATGCGCACCGGTGCCAGCAGCACGGAGAACAGCATTTCCAGCATCAGCGAGATGAACAGACGGATCGCGCCACCGTAGGATTTCGCCCCCTTGCACCAGATTAATATCACGCTCAGCAGTTTCGGCAGGAACAGTAATATCAGCGTGGTGGAGAACAGCGCTATCGCCAGTTCAGGACGCCACTGCGGCCACACCGGGAACAGCTGCCGCGGTTGCAGGAAGTAGGTCGGTTCCATCAGCGTATGCACCACCTGCAAGGCGGTAGAGAGCGCCAGGAACATGAACCACAGCGGTGCTGACAGATAAGACATCACACCGGTCAGGAACACCGCACGGTGAACCGGGTGCATCCCTTTCACCAGGAACAGTCGGAAGTTCATCAGGTTACCGTGGCACCAGCGACGGTCACGCTTCAGCTCATCCAGCAGGTTCGGTGGCAGCTCTTCATACGAGCCCGGCAGATCGTAGGCAATCCAGACGCCCCAGCCGGCACGGCGCATCAGCGCAGCTTCAACAAAGTCGTGCGACAGAATCGATCCGGCAAAGGAGCCTTCACCCGGTAACGGTGCCAGCGCACAGTGCTCGATAAACGGTTTCACCCGGATAATCGCGTTGTGCCCCCAGTAGTGGGATTCCCCCAGCTGCCAGAAGTGCAAGCCAGCGGTAAACAGCGGACCGTAAACGCGGGTGGCAAACTGCTGACAGCGCGCATACAGCGTGTCCATACCGGATGCTTTCGGCGACGACTGAATAATACCGGCGTTCGGGTTGGCTTCCATCATGCGAACCAGACCGGTCAGACATTCACCGCTCATGACGCTGTCGGCGTCCAGCACCACCATGTAGCTGTAGTTGCTGCCCCAGCGACGGCAGAAGTCATCGATGTTGCCGCTTTTACGCTTCACACGACGACGACGACGACGATAGAAAATCTTGCCCGCACCGCCGACGTCACGCACCAGCTCCATCCAGGCTTTCTGTTCGGCGATGGCGATATCGGCGTCGTAACTGTCGCTGAGGATATAAACGTCGAAATGCTCAGCGTTGCCGGTCCGCACCACCGATTCCCAGGTGGCACGCAGGCCAGCGTAAACGCGCTCAACATCTTCGTTACAGATCGGCATGATCAGCGCGGTACGGTGCGCAGGGTTAAGCGGCTCATCCCCCACGGTAGAGTAGGAAATACTGTATTTGTCACGACCAATCAGCAACTGCAGGAAGCCCATCAGCGCGGTCCAGAAACCGGCCGAGACCCAACAGAACAGAATGGCGAACAGGAACAGGATGCCGGTCTGCAACACGTACGGCAGGATCTGCATCACCGACTGCTGCCAGTTCTGATTGATCATCTCCATCGGATCCAGCAGCGTCCAGCCCTGATACGGCAGAATGGTCTTCATGTACCAGGTGGCAACCACGGTCTGCATGATGGTGAGGATCAGCAGAATATAGCGGCGAATCGATCCGACATGACGCCATTTTTCTTCGGCACGCTGCTCTTCCGCGTTAGCGTAGCGCGGCACCGATTTATGGCCACGCAGTGAGTCCCAGGCGCGAGCGACCGGGTTGGTCCGCCAGGCTTCCGGGAACATCAGGGAGCGTTTGACCTTCGGCATCGCCTTCAGCGTGGTACGATCCAGGCCATCTTTACCCAGCTGCTGACCATTGGCAAGCGAGTCGGGCCAGGCCATTTCGACCCGCGATGACACCGATTTTAACGGTGCATCGTCGGGACGATCGCTGGCGGCCACATCCTTGCCCAGCGCATCATGAATGAAGTGAAACGCTGCAGCATGCTGCAGCGAGGCGCTAAGGCGCGCCTTCCCCGCCGCATCCAGCGGCAGGGATTCCACGTAACGTTGAGGTGTAAAAGTCGATTTATTCATTGGCAGGTAACTGATAGCTCCAGGTTTCCGTCAATGTCTTGTCGCCGCTAACCAGCGCCGCACGCATTTCGGTGGGCTGCTTGTTGTCTTTCACACGCAGACGCAACACCAGACGCCAGCCTTTAGTGACCGGGTTATAACGTACGCTCTGCTCAACCACGTCCGCGTTTTTACCCACGCTGACCTGCGGTGCCACCTGACTGTTCTCCGCCATCTTGCTCATGTCTTTACCCACGAAGTCGATGGTGAAAGCCACGGTGCCATCTGGCTGACGCACCAGATTAGACTGCTTCACGTCACCTGCAGAACGCAGGGTGTTTTTCACCCATGCCGTGTCGTCAGAGTGCAGTTGATTTTCATCACGTGAGAAGTGCAGGCGATATTTGAAGTTCATCTCTTTGCCCGGCTCCGGCAGCGTCTCCGGGGTCCAGAACGCAACGATGTTGTCGTTGGTCTCATCAGCCGTTGGGATCTCAACCAGTTCTACCCGGCCTTTACCCCAGTCGCCTAATGGCTCAACCCAGCCGCTTGGGCGCAGATCGTAGCGGTCGTCGAGATCCTGATAGTTGTTGAAGTCACGCCCGCGCTGCAGCAGACCAAAACCTTTTGGACTCTCGATGGTGTAGGTGCTGACCGCCAGATGACGCGGATTGTTCAGCGGACGCCAGATCCATTCACCGTTGCCGCTGTGAATCGACAGACCGTCTGAGTCATGTAATGCCGGACGGAAGTTGTTCACGGTGGACGGCTGGTTCTGACCAAACAGGAACATACTGGTCAGCGGCGCAACGCCCAGCTTACCAACGTTGTCACGCAGGTAGACTTTTGACTGCACATCAACGGTCGACGCCTGGCCCGGACGCAGCACAAAGCGATAGGCACCCGCCGCACGCGGCGAATCGAGCAGTGCATAGATCACCAGCTGTTTATCCTGCGGCTTCGGACGCTCAATCCAGAACTCTTTGAAACGCGGGAACTCTTCACCGGACGGTAGCGCAGTATCAATCGCCAGGCCACGGGCTGACAGACCATACACCTGGCCGGCACCGATCACCCGGAAATAGCTGGCACCGAGGAAGCTGGCGATCTCATCGTCTTTACCCTTGCTGTTTAACGGGTAGAGCACTTTGAAACCGGCAAATCCGAGGTTTTTCACCGCGTCGGCATCATGTTTTACATTGCCGAAATTAAAATAGTCGGGGTTATATTTGATCTCACGCACCGCGTTAGCGGTCACTTCATTGATTTGCACCGGGGTGTCGAAATACATCCCCTGATGGTAAAATTCCAGCTTGAACGGCGTGCGCAGCTTGCCCCAATACGCTTTATCGTGGTTAAACTGGATCTGCTGGTAATCAGCAAATTTCATTTCACGAAATTGAGAGGGTAAATTGCTTTTTGGCGCTTCGAAGCTTTTCCCTGCCAACGCTTTGGCTTGTCTGGCAACATCATCGATGTTAAACGCCCAACTGTTATTGGCGTATAACGCCAGCAGAACCGCAGTACCAATCCAGCGTACCTTCATCAGTCCGGCTTTATTTTTTTCTTTAGTCAGCACATCCCCCCCTTTCGTGTGCTTAAATCAAACCCGCTTATCTTAAAGGATTATTCGGTTTTCCGACAGCTTATGCGCAACTTTGTTCCCGCATTTCGTCAGGCAAAGAGCCGCTTTTAGGACAATTAAACACTACGGATTCCACTGATAGTATACCTTGTTTATCGCAGGTAGAATTCCGCCCGAGCATAATCCGGTTTCAGGGCGAAACCGGTCAAACGTACTAACGAACTGGAACTTTATGAGTACAGCAAAACCTGAACGTGAATACTTCCTCGACTCAATCCGGGCGTATCTGATGTTACTGGGGGTGCCGTTTCACGTCTCCCTGATCTACTCGACGCAGAAATGGGCAGTCAACAGCCAGGAAGCCTCGCTGTGGCTGACGCTGTTCAATGATTTTATTCATGCGTTTCGTATGCAGGTGTTTTTCGTCATCTCGGGCTATTTCTCCTACATGCTCTATCTGCGCTACCAGCCGCGACGCTTTCTGAAGGTGCGGCTGGAGCGGGTTGGCATCCCGTTACTGACCGCTATTCCGCTGATTACCCTGCCGCAGTTTTTTATGCTGAAAAACTGGACCAGCAAGCTGGCCGACTGGCCGCGCTTCAGCCGGTATGAAAAATTTAATAACCTGATGTGGGAGCTGATCTCGCACCTGTGGTTTCTGGTGGTGCTGGTGACGCTGACCACGCTGGGGATGGTGACGTTCCGCTGGTTGCGCGATCAGCACCGCAGCATTGATTACAGCCGGGTCGGCTGGGGTTCGCTGGCTGCCGGCGTAACGGCCTGGGCGTTGCTGTGGTGTCTGTTCCGCCGCCTGATCTTTCTGTTCCAGCCAGCCTGGCTGATGGATGGCCTGTTCAGCATTATCGTGATGCAAACCCTCTTCTACCTGCCATTCTTTATGCTGGGCGCGCTGGCGTGGAAACATCCGCCGCTGAAGCAGTTGTTTGTCCGTTTCAATCCGCTGATGTGGGTCGGCGCGGTGGTGATGTTTATCGCCTACTGCGCTAATCAGCGACTGAGCAGCGGCGAAGGCTGGCTGTATGAGCTGGATGCACTGATTTCAACGCTGATGGGATTGTGCATGCTGAGCGTCTGCTTCTGCTTTGGCCACAAGCTGCTGAATGCACATTCGCCGCGTATCATGTACCTGGTCAATGCGTCGTTGTTCATCTATCTGGTGCACCATCCGCTGACCCTGCTGTACGGCATCTACGTGACCCCGCGCATCGAAAACAATACGCTGGGCTTTTTCCTGGGCCTGCTGATGGTGTTCGGAATCGCCTTCCTGCTGTATGAGATTCATCTGCGGATACCGCTGCTACGCTTCCTGTTTTCCGGTAAGTTTGAGCGCAAATAACCTGGCGTCAGGTGATCGATGGGTTTGGCTTCCGTCTGCTGACGAGTTCAGGCGATTGATGGGAGCAGGCCCCCAATGGTGTTAGCCAAAGATAGCTGACAAATATAAAGCGATGGGACATACGCCAGTAGCAAAGCATAGCGGACCAGGGACAAAAACGCCGGGAGCGTTTTTGAACAACGCAGAGCGTTGGCCCAGCTACGGGCGCACCTCAGGAATGAGGTGCGTAACCGTCCGCGCTGAGCCCGCCAGGGGTGGCGGGTTTCGCGTTTTTGCGCACGGCGTAGGCTCCCTGAGCCTGAGCCTGAGCCTGAGCAGCGTCCAGCTTACAGCAGCCACTCAATCGGCAAGCGCCACACCAGCCGCACCTGCAGCCGCTGCCACCACGAGCAGCCGGGCTCGTGCTTATGCACCACCTGCTGCGCTTCATCCGGATACTCCAGCCAGTTGACCCGTCCCCACTTATCCAGCCGCAGCGTCCAGGCACGATCGCGCATCGACAGGCTGAAACGCTGATGGGTTTCCTTAGCCAGCGCCTCGCTCTCAATCACCAGCCCCATTTCGGTATTGAGTACCGCCGAGCGCGGATCAAAGTTGAACGAGCCGATGAACAGCGTTTGCTGATCGACCGAAAAGGTTTTGGCATGCAGGCTTGAGCCGGAATTACCGGTTAAACCGCGGTCGTGAGGCGCATCCTGCAGCGCCGCCTGCGGCTTCAGTTCATAGAGGGCGATGCCGTGCCGCAGCAGCTTCTTGCGCCATTTAGCGTAACCGGCATGCACAATCGACACATCATTGGCGGCCAGCGAGTTGGTCAGAATGGCAATCTTCACCCCTTTGCGCTTCAGCGACAGCAGCTGCGCCACGCCCGCGCGGGTCGGGACAAAATAGGCGGAGATGATGTCAAACTGCCGCTGCGGCGTACCGATCACCTCCAGCATCCGTTGTGGCAACAGCGTTTTCCGACGCGCTTTGCCCAGCCCTTTACGCGGATCGTCACTCAGCAACCGGGTTCTTGCCCAGGTCAGCGCTAACCTGCCCTGCTCCAGCTCCTGGAGCAGCGAAGCGCTTTCAAGGCGCTGCAGATAACGCTGCACCGCCTCGCTGTGACGCCACTCGGCCGGCAGGCTGACGCTGTCTTCCTCCAGCTCATGCTCGTCCAGCACCTGCTGCAGCGGCGAGACCGGGCGGCTGTTCCAGTAGCGCTCAAAATCCTGTGCTACCTCATCGACCACCGGGCCAATCGCCAGCACGTCGAGATCGGCAAACAGCGGCTCATTGCCGGTACCGAAATATTCATCCCCGACATTGCGCCCGCCGACTACCGTGGTGACGCCATCAACGGTGAAGCTTTTATTGTGCATGCGGCGATTCAGCCGGGCGAAGTCGGTCAGGTAGCCCAGCGCCCGCAGGGTGCGAAATGAGAAGGGATTAAACAGCCGCACCGCAATATTGGGGTGACGGTTGAGCTGAGCCAGCGTTTCATCCAGGCCCGGCGTATTATTGTCATCCAGCAGCAGGCGAACTTTAACCCCGCGCCGCGCCGCCTCCAGCATTGCGCTGAACAGCAGCCGGCCAGAGAGGTCGTTTTGCCAGATGTAGTACTGAATATCGAGCGAACGCTCCGCTTTTTGCATCAGCAGATAGCGCGCCGCAAAAGCGTCCAGCCCGTCGCTGAGCGGATAAATCCCGCTGAGTCCTGGATGGCGCTGGCACTGCGGCACCAGCTGCGCTTCCAGCCAGCTGGGCTGTTCGGATTGCTGAGACAGCTCAAACGCTTCGGTCATGACCATTCCCTGTAAAATGCAGTTATTTTTATTATTCCCCGGCCCGCGGTCTGACGCTATACGATCCTTCCGACTTCGTAAAAACGCTGCGACAGTTTTTTAGTCTAGACTTAGTCGGACGATCTGTGACCGGCATCGGCCCGGCAGGAGAGGAATATGTCACATCAACCCCTTACAGACGCCCGCCAGCGCCATCATCCCAGTCTGTTCCGCAGTTTTTTCCAGGGCAGTTTTCCCTGTTCCACCGCCTGCCGCACGCCGGGAAAACGACTCGACATGGTGATCAGCAGCGGCCACGATATGCTGCTGGAGAAGGATTACGCCGCCCTGGCAGAACAGCACCTTTTCACCGCGCGTGACGGCGCACGCTGGCACCTGATTGAAAAAATTCCCAATCAGTACGACTGGCAGAGCTTTCTGCCGATGATCGCCGCGGCGCAGCGCCAGAATTTACAGATTATCTGGGAACTGGCGCACTTCGGCTATCCCGATCATCTTAATATCTGGAAAGCGGAATTTGTTGACCATTTTAGCCGTTTCGCCCGCGCGATGGCGCAGCTGATGCGCGATGAGGGCATCGAACAGCCGTTTTTCACACCAGTTAATCAAATCTCTTTCTGGTCGTGGGCCGGTGCCGATGTCGCCTGGTTTAATCCACACGCGGCGGGACGCGGCAAAGAGCTGAAGCGTCAACTGGTTCGCGCCTCGCTGGCGGCCATTCATGCCATTCGTGAGGTCTACCCGGATGCGCGCTTTGTGCTGACCGATCCGCTGGTGCAGATTGCCCATCATGCCGACAATCCGGACAGTAAACCCTACGCCGACGCCCAGCATCAGGCGCAGTTTGAAGCCTGGGACATGCTGGCTGGCCGCCTCGACAAAGAGTTAGGCGGCAGTGAAGATTGTCTCGATATCCTCGGTCTGAATTACTATCCCGATAATCACTGGTTCTTCCCCGATCGGCCGATGTCACTCGACGATCCGGCGCGGGTGCCGCTGCATATTTTGCTGGCACAGTGCTGGCAACGCTTTCAGCGGCCGATGCTGATTGCCGAAACCGGTGCCGAAGGCGAGGCGCGTGCGCCCTGGCTGCAGGAGATCAGTGAGAATGTGGCGGTGGCGCTGGATCAGGGCATTGCGGTGGAGGGAGTGTCGCTCTATCCGGTGGTGGAATACCCGGCCTGGGCTGACGATCGGCGTTCACCCGGCCCGCTGTTCGGCCTGGCCGATCCCAACGGTAACCGTAATCTTCATGAGGCGCTGGCGCTGGTGTTGCGCAGTCAGCAGATCAAATTTACCCGGCGCGATCAGACCGGCTGAGACGGTGGTTTTTTCGGGTAACAGGACTGGACATCAAGGGAAGGATCGGTGGGATGGCGCACATCGGTTAACCAGGTCATGGTGAACAGAAACGTGACGCCAATCAGACAGGCCGCCAGCAGGCCGATAATTGCGATCAGTTTGTCATCTCTGGATTCCATCGCCTTCTCCTTTTCCATTCCCTTGAATTACGCCGGGGTCAGCTCATCCAGAGCGTAATCAACAGGACAAAGATTATAAGCGTAACTGAGGTCACCGCAAGCACCACAATCGCAAAGTGAGCATCGTCGAGCGACTGGCGAATTGGCTCATCCTGATCGTCGGGTGGCGAAGGTAACGACATGGGCTTCCTGTAAAATTCGGTGAACGGGGCAACTATGCAGCGCGTCACAGTGTAGATGAAAGCCTGTTTTTCGTCCGGTTCTTTCGCCCGAAAAAAAAACGGAGCGCGTGCTGCGCTCCGTTATCCTTTCAGCCACGCAGATCAGAAGTCGTAGGTGACCCCGACTTTCAGCGTGCGGCCATCGCCCTGCGACAGATAAGTGCCGGTATCATCAACGTTGGCCCAGTACTTCTCATTGGTCACGTTTTCGACCCCGACGCGCCACACCATCTCATTCTGGTTGAGCCGGGTGCGGTAACGCAGTCCGAGATCCAGTGTGGTATAGCTGTCGATTTTTTTACTGTTCGCCGCATCAGCCCACTGTGAACCGGTATGGGTGATCAGCGCGGTAGCGGTCAACCCGTCCAGCGGTTTGATATCATATTCGGCTCCCAGCGTGTAGTTGTCACGTGGCACCCCCACCGCCTGTTTGCCATCATAGGTGCCGCCGGAGGTTTTGGTCATCACCGGATCCAGCCAGGTAGCGCTGGCGTTAAGGCGGAAGCCTAATACCGGCTCGCCAAACAGGTTGGTTTCAATGCCGCGATGCCGCTGCTCCCCGTTCATGCCATACGCCCCATCCGCGCCAATCATCCCCGACGGTTTTTTAATCTCAAACAGCGACAGCGTGCCGCCGATTCGACCGAAATCCCCTTTCACCCCAACTTCATTCTGTTTTGAATGGGCGATGCCGGTGATGGCACCCGGATTAGTTACCGTATCATTACGCGGCGCGACCGCGCCTGGCTGCAGCGCTTCGGTATGGTTGGCATACAGTGAAATCGACTGCCACGGCTTGTAGACCACGCCATAGGTCGGCATCCAGCGGCTATTGGTGTAGCGCGACGCGGTATCTTCTGCGCCGCTGTTGTAGTTGTAGTTACGCACCCACACTTTCTGATGGCGCGCGCCGACCGTCAGCAACAGCGAATCATCAAACAGGCCCAGCGTGTCGCTCAGCAGATAGCCCTGGGTGCGCGAACGTGCAGTGGTCAGCGGATCGGAGAAGTTTCCGCCGGCAAAGTTCGCCGGCGGCGCGGCAACGTCATCCGGATGATAGATGTTGGTGTTCGCACTGGTCAGCGACATGTTGTAGGCATTTTTCGCATTGGTGGTCAGCGCGGAATAACCAACGTTGACCTTGTGCGAAATAAAGCCGGTATCGAAATTGCCGCGTAGCCCGACCATGCCGCTCATGTTGTCCTGCACGCGGTTGGTATTGAAGGTACTGATGGTGGCGTCGCCTTCACGGTTAAGCAGCTTTGGCGTGCCGTAGTTACCGGTTTCATGGGCATGCTGCGCGCCTAAACCGGCATACGCGGTCCAGCGATCGCTGAGATCGTATTCCGCCCGGGCAATACCAAACTCCGACTCCATGTCGCTGTAGACCCATTTCTGGCTGTAGTTGCGCGAGTTGGACGGCACGGCGGGAAGAAAATCGACGCCGCTAATGTTGATGCCCTGCAAACCGTCATGGAAGGTCTTTTTCTGGTAGCCAACATCCAGCGAAGTGCGTAACCGGTCACCGTGGTAGTCGAGGCCGATTGAGGCGGCGGTAGTGCGCTTTTTCTCATCATCCACCCCGGTTTCACCCTCACGATGTACCAGGTTAACCCGCACGCCAAACTGGTCGTTATCACCAAACCGGCGTCCCGCATCCACCGTTGTGCCGATCTGCGCATCGGAAGTGTAATCCACACCCACTCGCACCTGCGGCGTAGCGCCGGCATGTTTAGGCTCAAGGTTGATAATGCCGCCGACCCCGCTGCTGGCCGCGCCGTTCAGCAGGCTGTTAGCGCCTTTGAAAATTTCGACCCGATCCACCAGCGAGGCATCCATCACCTGACGCGGCACCACGCCCGGCAAGCCGCCATAGGTCATATCATCGCCATCCAGCAGGAAGCCGCGGATACGATAGCTTTCGGCGAAGTTGCCGTAGCCTTTGACGTTCTGCACGCCGGCATCATTCCGCACCACATCAGCGATAGTTTTGGCCTGCTGATCCTCAATCATTTTTGCGGTAAAGCCGATGACGTTGAATGGCACATCCATTGCCTTTTGCTCACCCAGCATGCCCAGCCGGCCGCCGTGGGCAACCTGCCCTTCCAGATAAGCCGGGACCGGTTGATCGCCGCCCGGCGTAAAGTCATCGTCGGCGCTGGCGGTTACCGTCATGGTTTGTCCGCTTTGGCTGGCGTCCTGCGCGGCATCACGCGGAGCGGCAGATGAGGCCGGGGTTGCCGCCATCACGGGCAGACAGCTGGCACCGATCAGCATTGCCAGCAGTGTCGGTTTACATCCTGGGGTTAAAAGGCGCTGACGCATGGTTGTTCCCTGATTTGAATTAGACTGAGAATCATTATTATTGCGGTTTGCGATTATGCGCAGGGCGTTGCCAATTGCAAGCAAAATCAGCAGTCAGCCCAGGCAATAAACAGACGGGAACAGCCGCGGTATGACGAAGGCAGAATGCCCATGCCCAAGCGGCATGGGCAGCGGATCAGACGCCGCGCCAGCGTTTGAAGATCAGAGAGGTATTGATGCCGCCAAAGGCGAAGTTATTGCTCTGGATGTAGTCAGTCTCAATCTGCCGTGGCTCAGCCATGATGTAATCCAGCGCGCCGCAGCTGTCAGCCGGTTGCGAAAGATTAAGCGTCGGGGCGAACCAGCCCTCACGCATCATCTCAATGCTCATCCACGCCTCCAGCGCGCCACAGGCTCCCAGCGTATGGCCGAAGTAGGATTTCAGTGATGAGATCGGCGTGGTCGCGCCAAACACCGCGGCGGTCGCCAGGCTCTCGGACATGTCGCCGCGCTCGGTCGCCGTGCCGTGGGCATTGATATAACCGATCTGAGCTGGCTCAATCCCGGCGCTTTGCAGCGCCCGCTCGATGCAGACCTGCATGGTTTCACGCTGCGGCTGGGTGATGTGGGCCGCGTCGCAGTTGGTGTGAAAGCCGGTCAGCTCAGCGTAGATGGTGGCACCACGCGCCTGGGCATGCTCCAGCGATTCGAGGATCAGCGTGCCAGCACCCTCGCCAATCACCAGGCCATCACGCTGTTGATCGAACGGCGCTGGCGTGGTGTGCGGCGCATCATTGCGCTGGCTGGTGGCAAACAGGGTGTCAAACACCGCCGCTTCCGACGGACAAAGCTCTTCCGCCCCGCCAGCGACCATCACCGTCTGGTAACCGTGACGAATGGCCTCCCACGCATAGCCAATCGCCTGGCTGCCGGAGGTGCAGGCGCTGGAGGTGGGGATCACCCGACCGCGCAGGCCGAAAAACAGCCCGGCATTGACGGCGGTGGTGTGCGGCATCATCTGCACATAGGTGGTGCCGGTAATATTGTTGGTATGCTTCTCGGTCAGCATGGTGGCGAACTCACTAACCGGGCCGGTGCTGCCGGTCGAGGAGCCGTAGGCGATGCCGGTATCACCGCTGGTTAATACCGGATGATCGATCAGCCCCGCCTGGGTCAGCGCCAGCTCGGTGGCGCGCGTCGCCAGCAGCGAGACGCGGCCCATGGCGCGAATGCGTTTGCGGGTGTAGTGCGCAGGTAGCACAAAGTCATCCACCGGTGCGCCTAATAATGTATGCAGGCCCTGATAAATCTGCCATTCCGGCATAAAGCGCACCGCATTGCGGCCAGCGCGAATACGCGCCGAGACCTGCGACCAGCTTTCACCAAAGGCGGTCACGCCGCCCATGCCGGTTATCACTACGCGCTGGATCACAGCATGCCTCCATTAATTGAGATCACCTGTCGGGTCACATAGCCGGCGATGTCAGACATCAGATAACTGGCCAGCCCGGCCACCTCTTCTGCTGCGCCCATCCGCTTCATCGGAATGATCTTCATCGCTTCATCGATCACCTGCGGTTCCAGTCCCTCCATCCCGGTATCAATCAGGCCTGGGGCGATGCAGTTGACGGTAATCTTGCGTTTCGCCAGTTCGATTGCCAGCGCTTTGGTCGCGCCGATAATGCCAGCTTTGGCCGCGCTGTAGTTGACCTGACCGCGATTGCCCATCATCCCCGACACCGACGAAAGCGTGATGATCCGCCCGCCGCGCCGCAGTCCGATCATCGGCATGACGCAGGGCTGAATCACGTTATAAAAACTGTCGAGGTTGGTGTGAATGACGCTGTCCCATTCATCATCAGTCAGCGCGGGAAACGCTGCATCACGGCTGATACCGGCGTTACTGACCACGCCATAATAGGCACCGTGCTGTTCGATGTCGCTCTCCAGCGCGGCGCGAGCCGCCTTCCGGTCAGCCACATCAAAGCCCAGCAGTCGGCCGCTGCCGCCCGCCGCCGTCAGCTGTTGCAGCGTCTGCTCTGCTCCCGCCCGATCGCGGTTAAAATGTACGATGATCTGATAACCATCCCCGGCGAGGCGCAGCGCAATCGCGCGACCAATGCCTTTACTGGCGCCGGTCACCAAAACGGAAGCTGTCATGGCTGTTTTCCTTGTGACATCAGTTGCTGTAACTCTGCTTCATTGGGTTGATATGTGTTGAGACGCCCGCTGGCTAATCGCTGTGCGCCGTGGCAAATTTCGCCCTCAAAACTGCCCATGCGATCGTCGCGCATCAGCAGGGTCATGGTGATATCCAGCGTGGCGTCAGCCGGAAAGCGAGGCTGATGCGCTTTCCAGCCGCGTCCGCCCAGCAGCATACCGGGTGGGATCAGGGTGACGCCGCGCTGGCTGGCGTGCCAGCCCGACCATACGCCAACCGTCTGGGCCATGATTTCGACGCCAAACCACGCCGGTAATTCACCCTGTGGCGTCAGGAACGGCGCCAGTACGCCGGTGCGGCAGGTCGATACCTGACAGTGAACCTGCTCATCAGTTACCGCAATCAGCTGATCAAGCAGCATCATCGGCGAACCGTGCGGCAGCCAGACGGCGGCAGGTGAATTAATCAACATCATGGCGTCCTACTATCAGACAGGTGTTATTGCCGCCAAAGGCGAATGAGTTCGAGACGATCACCGGCCGCTGCAGCGCCTGCGGCTCAGTCAGCAAACCGCAGTCAGGCAGCGTCTCATCCCGCGCGGCACAGCTAAAGTCCTGCGCCGGCAGCAGCAGGTTTTGCTGCAGTATCAGCGCACTGAGCGCAGCTTCACAGACCCCGGCGGCTCCCAGGGTATGGCCGGTCAGGTGCTTGGTCGAACTGCAGGGCACGCTGTTGCCCGTGACACGCTGGATGACTGCCGCCTCCATCTGATCGTTCAGCGGCGTCGCGGTGCCGTGCAGGTTGATGTAGCCAAGCTGCTGCGGCGTGAGGCCGGCCTGTTGCAGCGCCATGCGCATTGCCCGTTCCGCCCCTTCCCCCTCCGGATGCGGGGCGGACATATGCCAGGCATCCGACGATTCGCCCGCGCCCAGTAGCGCCAGCGGCTGAGGTTCACGCGTCAGCAGCATCAGTGCCGCGCCTTCTCCGATTGAAATCCCATCGCGGTCCCGGCTAAAGGGCGCGCAGCGGCGGCCGGACAGCGAGGCCAGGCTGTCGAATCCATTAATCGGCATCCGGCTCAGCGAATCGGCACCGCCGACCAGCGCCACATCAGCCAGACCGGCGGCAATCAGCCGTTGTCCGCTGATAATGGCGCGGGCGCTGGAGGAACAGGCGGTTGAAATGGTGTAGGCCGGCCCATTGAGCGCCAGATAGTGCGCCAGAAAGCGCGACGGATCGCCCAGCTCCTGCATCTGGTAATGGTACGCAGCCAGTTCGCCACGCACCTGACGATCACCTTCGTCGACGCCGGAGGTGCTGGTGCCCAGTACAATCGCAACCCGCTCGCTGCCGTAACGCGTTATCGCCAGGTCAAGTGCCGGACGGATCTGCGCCAGCGCCGCCAGTAGCAGTTGATTATTACGGGTGTTGTGGGCACTGAACGCCGACGGCACCGCTGGCAGCTCGCCGTCGACCCGGCCGAGCCAGCAGGCTTTGTCGCCGTTCAGCCAGCCGTGACACAGCTGCATACCCGGCGCAACGCCGTTGCTGAGGTTGGCGGCAATCTGTTGGTTGTCATTACCCAGGGCGTTAAGCATGCCCATGGCAGAGATGTAAATCATGAAGCGTCCAGATGTTGAATGCGGATCAGATAGCCAAACGCATGCTGCTGAATAGCGATCGGCTGACGCTGGTTGCCGCGTTGCAGATAATCAATTTCGGTCACCAGCTGGTTATCGGCATCCCTGAGCTGGCGCTTTAACGGCTGATCCTGCAGGGTCCAGCCTGGCGGCAACTGTTTACGCCAGGCCTCAATCGGCCAGTAGCTGAGCATGATGTCCGCCAGCACCTGACTGGCGGGCGGCAGCTGTGGCAATGGCATCAGCTGCTCGGTGTGAATACCCTGGCCATCGTAGCGCAGGCTAAACAGACGAATCCCGACCGACGATAGGCCCGCCAGCTTAATCTGTTGTTGATCGGCGCTCAGCAGTACCAGCAGCGACTGGCTCCGGCCCTTTACCTGACCGGTCAGCAACTGCTGCTGCTGAAAAGCGGGCTGAATGCCGGGCGGCGGCAGCGTGATCTGCACGCCCGGCTTGAGCCAGGCGGTAGGACGGCTGTTGTCCGGTGCCTGCTGCGCGCAGGCAGTCAGCAGCAGGCTGGTCAACAAAATCAGGGCGGCGCGCATCATCGTTTGCTCCTCGATCGGGTGGGTCGCATCGCCAGCGGCGACAGCAAAAAGGCGGTAAAAATGCCGCTGCACAATACCGTACCAAAACTGGCAATCGCACTGGTGCTGCTGAAGACCAGCATGCCCAGAGTTAATAAGGTGGTGATCATCGCCAGCGAGACCGCCAGTAAGGAGGTCAGCGGCGTGCCCTGGGGGTTGCTGAAAAACAGGCTGTAGTTAATTCCAATCCCCAGCACCAGAATCAGCGCCAGTAGCGCAAACAGATTGAGCGAGGCCCCAATCCAGCCGAGCGTCGCCAGTGCCGCCGCCAGCGACAGCAGCGAGGGCAGCGCGCTGCGCAGTCCTGCCCGGAGCCCAAGACGCAGCACAAAACTCAGGGCGATTAGCGCCAGCGCCAGCATCAGCAAGCCACTCAGCAGGGTGCGCCAGAAGCTAAACAGCGTATCGTAACTGGCTTTACGGTCGATCCAGCTCACGCCGGTGTGACGTTGCGCCAGCGCATTGAGCGCGGGGCTGTTTTTTACCCCGCTGGTCGGTATCAGCACACCGCTGCGTCCGTCAGGCAGGGTCAGCCACAACAGACGCCAGCCTTCGCTTAACGGACTGGCGAGCCAGGCTTGTGGCGTAACCGGCATTGCACTGAGATCCGGCGCGGGCAGCGTAATCCCCGCCTGCTGCAGCCGTGTGGCGATAGTCGGCGCCGCCTGACGCAGCAGTTTCAGATCCTGTTGCTGCTGCATCAGCGAACGTAAAGGTAACAGCCGATAGCGCTGCAGCCAGCCCTGCTGCTGCGCCTGTTGCAGATCCGGTGCCAGCCGGGCCAGCCGTTGCAGGGTCTGCTGCGCGTCGTCTCCCCAGACCACAAACCAGGTCTGGTCGGCGCGCTGACCGGTTAAGACTGCCAGCTGACGATCCTGTTCCAGCAGACGCGCCGGGGCGCTTTGCAGGTGGGCGATATCATCATCAACCCGCAGCTGCGCGATGCCCGTCACGGCAAACACCGCCACGGCCAGCGGTAATCCAACCCGCAATCCGCGCTGACGTCGCCACGCCGCCAGCCAGCGGGCCAGCGGTACCATCAACGGCACCGGACGCACCGGCAAACCGCGCACCAGCCACGGATAGAGCAGGATCACCGTCAGGCAGGAGGCGGTTAAGCCGCTGGCGGCAAACACCGCCAGCTGACGCAGGCCCGGAAACGGGGCCAGCAGCATCAGCAGCCAGGCGATAGCGGTGGTTGCCAGCGCTAACAGTAAGGTGCCGCGCACTTTGTGCAGGCTCTGCCACGGCGTCTGTTCACCGCCGTGAACCATCCGTTCAGTCAGATAGTAGAGCGTGTAATCGGCCGAGATACCTACTATGCTCAGGCTCATTACCAGCGTCATCAGGTGCAGTTCACCGAAACAGATCAGCGTGATGACCGTTCCCGCCATCGCCCCGATCGCGACGGAGGTGATGCACAGCAGCAGCGGCCGCAGCGAACGGAACACCAACAGCACCAGCAGCAGTACCCCGCCCAGCGTCAGGCTGCCGAGGGTTTTTACGTCGTGCTCCGCGCGCTGGCTGGCGTCATCGCTGAACAGTACCGTGCCGCGGGTCAGTAATTTCGCCTGCGGAAAGCGGCTTTTCAGCTGCTGCTCCAGCGCATTGAGCTGGCTGACCAGCGCGTGACTTTGCTGCAGGCTGAAGGCGTTAGTAGCCAGTTCGCCATGCAGAAAATACCAGCGCTGTCCCTGCCGATCCTGCGCCGTCAGCCAGCCGTTATGGAGCATCATGCGATCGGCATTCTGCTGCAACGCCAGCTGCGATCCGCGCACCAGCATCAGCGGATCGCCCTGCAGCTCTTTGCTGCCGACGCCGGAAAAGGCAGAGAAGAGCTGCGCCAGCTGCCAGTCCGCCTGGGCGTTGCCGCCGTCCTGTAGCCGGTTGCGGGTCGCGTCATCGATCAGGCCGTTACGATGTTGCCAGGCAAAGCGTCCCCACTGTTGCTGCTGCTGCGCATCGAGATCGCCCTGCACCTGTTTCAGTGCCGGCAAGGCGCGCAGTTGTGACAGCCACCATGCCGCCACCTGCGGATCGTCAGTCGGACCCGGTGACACCAGCCACACCAGCTGGCGATCCAGCCGCTGTAAAAAAGCCTGCTGTAGCGCAGGCGGGGCCGCGCCCAGATTCTGCTGTGGCAGCAAGGCCAGCACGCTGCTGTTGAGCTGGCTGCGCGGCAGCAATAGCGTCAGCGCCACCGCCAGCAGCAGGCAGAACGCAATCCACAGTGCGGCCAACCGGCGTGCGTTACGGCCCGGCAAAACGCGCCTGCTCCTCATCGCTTAACTGCGACGGCTCAATCCGGGTATGGCTTAACAGGATCTGCGTCCGATCGCCCTGCTTATCATCAAGGTCGATCCGCTCCAGATACTCGCTGCCCGCGAGGTCGATGCGGTTGAAAATTTTGTTCAGCGGCGCGGCTTTCGGCGTCAGGCTCAGCGTCCAGTGGCCGTTACCGCCATCGCTGAAATCGACCCGGAAGTTTTCATTCAGCACCTTCTGGTCGGCCTGAAACAGCGCGCGCAGCAAATGGTTAAACTGGAACATCTGCGGATTGCTGTCGGCCGTGATGACCTGCGGCGGCTGACCGCTCAGGCTCTGCACCATGCGCTTATCATCCAGCAGCAGTGTCATCACAAACGGCGTCTGCTGATGCCACCACAGACCCTGTTGGCGGGCGATCAGCATCTGTCCATGCGACACCAGCGGCTGACGCATCCCGGCAATGTTTCGGGTCTGGGTAAAATCGGCACGGATCACCGGCTGGCTGGCAAATCGCTGCTGCAACTGGTCGAGCGTCACCGCGCTGGCAGCGCTGGCCCACAACAGCAGGCCGGTAAGCATTACTTTTAGCATCCCTTCACTCCTAAACGTTCCAGTAAAATGTCTGGTGAGACAAAGCAGAGCGCCTGGGTCGCCTGCTCCACCGCCACCTGCAGCGTATGTGCTTTGGTGGTGATCTGACCGGCCGCGTTACGGACCTCGTAGTCAATGCGCAGGCGATTTTCATACTCAGTAATGCGCGCGATGACCGAGATGGTCTCTTCACAGCGCAGCGGCTGACGGTATTTCACCCGGGTATCGACCACCGGCCAGACGTAGCCGCTGGCGGCCATCTCGGCGTAGCTGTAGTTGATGCTGCGCAGTAACGCTTCGCGTGCCTGCTCAAAATAGCGAAAGTAGTTACCGTGCCAGACCACGCCCATCGGGTCGCAGTCGTGAAAGGAGACGGTCAGCGCTATTTCAGCACGATGTTCAGGCATGGTCGGACTCCTTGTGGCAGGTCTGCGAATCAGGCAGCGTCCAGAAATCGAAAAAGTTAAACCAGTCAAGCGGGGCCAGCAGCGCGTAGTGCGCCAGCCGCGCCGCATAGCGATCGACCGCCTGCTGCAGCGCCTGCTGTCGTTGTGCCCGCGGCAGCAGCAGCGGGTCAGCGAACGCTTCGCAATGAATGCGCAATTTACCCTGCTGACGCAGGGCAAATATCAGCAGTACCGGGCAGCGTAAAGCGGCAGCCAGCACAAACGGTCCCTGAGGAAACGGCGCAGCCCGGCCAAGAAACTCACTCCAGATCACCCGGCGTTCGCCACCGCGCTGACGATTAACCGCGGTGCGATCGCCGACAATCGCCACCCATTCGCCAGCATCCAGCTTTTGCTGCAGCAGAATGGCGGTATCCGGGCCGATATCGCTAACCGGCATCAGATTTACTCCGGCCTGCGGTGCAATGGTTTCCAGCACCGCGCGAAAGCGCTGAGCATTGTCGGTAAACACCAGCGCATTGATGACCAGCCCGCTCACCTGCTGAGCCATGGCGCGACAGGCTTCAATGTCGCCAAGGTGCGAGGCCAGAATCAGCTTGCCCTGCGGCGACGGCATGCGGATCACCGCTTCGGCACCGGGTGCAAAATCGATATCGCGTCCCCAGTGAAGATCGCCCCGCCAGCTGGCAACTTTATCCAGCATCGCCCCGGCAAAACGCAGAAAATGACGGTAGCTGTTGAGCGGCGCAGGCAGGGAAATCTGCCGCTGCTGCGCAATCAGACGAACCTGGCTTAGCCACTGCTGCGAGGCGCGACGGGCACGCTGTCCACTCAGCCAGTAGACCGCCACCACCGGCCATAACAACAGCATAAACGGCAGGCGGCCGCCGTAGCGATAGACCGCCAGCATCAGACGTAATCCCCACTGCCCGCGGCGTTCCGGTTCGGCCGACCAGTGAGCTGTCTGCCGGCGCATCGCCAGCAGACGCGGGATTCGCGGCAGCATGCCGAAAAAGAGTCGGGTATGCATCCAGGAGATGCGCAGGTTGTCATAGAGCGCATCAAAGTGCGACAAACCACTGGCCGGATAGGTCACCCGGGTGGAAATAAAGCGGCTGCGGGTGCCCTGCCAGTAGAGCCGGACCATGATCTCGGTGTCGAAATCCATTCGCTGGCCGATCGCGCGGCGATCGCACAACGCCAGCGCCGGCGCCAGCGGGTAGACGCGGAAGCCACACATGCTGTCGCGGATCGACAGCGACAGCGTCTCAACCCAGACCCAGAAATGGGTGATGTAGCGGCCATAGAGGCGTGATTTGGGAATCGAATCGTCATACAGCGGCTGACCGGAGATCAGCCAGTCAGGATAGCGCTGCGCTTCGGCCAGCATCAGCGGCAGGTCTTCTGCCTGATGCTGGCCGTCAGCGTCGATCTGTACCGCGTGGGTAAAGCCCCGTGCGGCGGCGGCACGCAGGCCGTGGATCACTGCTGCGCCTTTACCCTGATTGCTGTCGAGACGCAGCACGCTGAGCTGCGGGGCGTGCAGCGTCGCCAGCTGGAGCTGAGTGGCGGCATCGCTGCCGTCATCAACAACGATCACCGGTAAATTAAACGGTGCCAGCCGCGTCAGCACCGAGGCCATCATCGCCCCGTGGTTGTAACACGGGATCACCACGCAGGGAGAGAATGTCGCCCCTAACACAGCGTAATTTTCCCGCTGCTGGCGCTCTGCTCCGTGCCCTCACCCAGCAGACTGTAGCGAAAACTGAGGCGTGATTTTTCCGCATCCCAGTCAAGACGCAGTTGCAGCAGCGAATCGGGCGGCACCGGCTGCTGGAATTTGATGTTATCAATGGCGGCAAACTGTTTGCCGGGCGCCAGAATGCCGACGCCGTAGTGCATAACCCAGTCGAGCTGGGCGACACCGGGCAGAATCGGTAAGGTGGGAAAATGGCCCTGAAACCAGAACAGGCTGGCATCAATCTGTAGCGTCAGCGTGACGCTGTTATCCTGCAGCAGGCGATTGCGTTCAATCGGCAACATCGAAAAGCTCCTCAATTTGCAGCCAGGCGCGTTTGCTTTGGCTGGTCACCGGAATGGCGGCGACCACCCGCCAGTAGCGCGGTATCGCCAGCGGTTCCAGCCACTGCTGCAGCTGTCGTTTCCACTGCTGCTTGTGCTGATGCAGCGCGGCGTCATCCAGCACAGCGTTGAGCGCCACCACCACGCCAATCGCCTGTCGTCCCTGTCGCGTCACCGCCAGCGCCGCCGCATCAGTGATTTCCGGCAGGCTTAACAGACGCCGTTCAACCTCACTCAGCGAGACGCGCTTATCGCCGATTTTGACAATCCGATCGTGGCGTCCCGCCAGCTGAAACTGGCCGTCCGGCTGCATCAGCAGACGATCGTCAAGCCGCCAGCCGTCAGATCCGGCGATCAGCGGCGACCAGACCTGCCAGCGGTCGGGCGTGACGGCTGCCAGTCTGACCTGGGGCATACAGCGCCAGGCCGCGTCGGGCCGGTCAAACTGCCGTGCAGCGATCACCCCGGTTTCGGTGCTGCCGTAAATCTCGCTGACCGGGCAGCCGAATCGTTGCCGGACGTGTGCGGCATCAGACCACGGCAGTGCGCCACCGGCCGAGACGATCAGCGCGCAGTCGGGCGCATCGAGTCCGTCATCCAGCCGGGATAAAAACGCCGGGCTGCTGATAAAGGCGTAGCGCCATTGACGCGTCAGTTGCGCCAGCTGTTCGCCATAAAACACCGGCTGCGCGGCAAACGGCAAGCCAAGCGCCATCGGCAAAAAAATGCGAAACGATAAACCATACAGATGCTGATGACTGACCGAGGCGATAATCCGGCACTGCTGCAGAGGCGTGCCCCACAGATCGATCAGCCAGCGGGTTTCCTGCTCCATTATCGCTAGTGATTTCACTACCTGACGTGGCGCACCGGTGGAGCCGGAGGTGTAAAGCACCAGCCCGGCCTGCGCCGGCAGCGGTGGCAGGATGCCTGGCGCTTCCGCATCGTCGCAGTGCCAGAGCGGCAGGTCGAGGCTCAGCGGCATATCGGCGATAACGCCATCCAGCCGATCGCGCATCTCATTGAGCAGCGCGGCGCGACAGTGCCCCGGCAACACCGGGGTTTTACCGGCGTACCAGCAGGCCAGCAGCGCCACGCAAAAACGGTAGCTGTCATCGAAGCAGAGCGCCCAGCGCATCCCGGGGTCGGCGGCCAGACGCTGACTCAGCGCCCGCACCTGCGCACGCATAGTGCTGAGCATTAACGGCCGATCGCCGCGCCACGCGACTTCGCGTTCGGGCCCGCTCAGCCATTCGGCTACCTTCATGCTTTTCGCCTCACCCGCTGACGCACCAGCCACTCCCCCGCCATCAGGGTGCCGATCAACAGGTAGCTGATCGCGCCGTTCCACAGCGTCCACAGCCGCAGATCGCCCAGCAGGCAGGTCACCAGCGCCATGCTGCCGTTGCCGATAAAAAACAGGCACCAGAGTTGGGTAACACGCCGGGTGTAGCGCACCGCCGCGAGCGGCAGATGCGGTTCACGCAGCCGCGCGATGCGTTCCACCAGCGGCATGGCACTCCACAGCGAGGAGCCAAACACCAGCAGCATCGCCAGATTCACCGCCAGCGGATACCACAACAGCAGATGCTGACTGCGTAGTAACTGGCTGCTGATACACAGCAGCGCGCCCGCCAGCGCCAGCCAGCCCATCACGTGACTCAGCGCATTGTGCTGGCGACGCAGCACCTGCCAGCGCAAGCCAAACAGCAGCGCCAGCAGCCAGAACAGCCCTTGCCAGCGCGGTTGCGTCAGCGCCAGCCAGACCAGCAGCGGCCAGGCCAGCAGAGTGAGCAGATTCAGCAGTCGGAGGGCGGCAAGCACGGCGGATCAGGCGTCTTCGCGCATCAGTTGTTCAACCGCATCCACCACATCCTGCACGGTACGCACCGCGCGGAAGGTTTCCGGTTTAATTTTACGGCCGGTACGTTTCTGCAGGTGAACCACCATATCAACCGCATCAATGCTGTCGAGTTCGAGATCTTCATACAGACGCGCCTCCGGATGAATCTCAGCCGCATCAATTTCAAACAGGCTGGTCAGCAGTGACGCAACTTCCTGGTATATCTGGTCTTGGGTCATCATAATTTTGTCTCAGCGTTCAGGCGCGTTGTTGATCAACAAACGCGGCCAGAGAGGCAACAGAGAAGAAGTGCGCGCGCAGGGTTTCACTCTCGGCGGAGAGGGCCACACCGTAACGATTTTTTACCGCCAGACCGAGTTCAAGCGCATCGATTGAATCCAGCCCCAGCCCCTCGCCAAACAGCGGGGCCTCGGTGTCGATATCATCGGGACGGATATCTTCCAGGTTGAGGGTGTCGATAATCATCTGTTTGATATCGTTGATTAATGAGTCCATACCGGTTTTCGTATTACCTATTCAGGGGAACCAGCGCCTGTTGTAAATGGCGGGTCAGGCGACGCGCGGCCAGCGGCTGTGCATCTTGGTTGCTTTCGCAAAACGACTGGCTGTCGATTCGCGCTTGTACGCGCACGGTAAACAACGGTTTAACCGGCGGAATTTGATACCAGCGGCTCTGTTTATCGAGCATACGCTGGCTACAGGTGATGTGAACCACCCGCAGATCGCACCCGGCACGGACCGCGATATTGGCGGCACCGCGCTGCAACTTCAGCGCCTCGCCATAGCGGGTGCGGGTCCCTTCCGGGAAGATCAGGATGTTGTCGCCGCGCGCCAGCCGTTGCTGGCTGTCAGGCAGTAAGGTTTCGGCTTCGCTATTGATCAGATAATCGGCGGCGCGGATCACACCCCGTAAGAACAGGTTGTTTTGCAGATCGGCTTTCACCAGACAGTCCATCTCCGGCAGCACCGAGGCGATCATCACATAGTCGATCAGCGACGGATGATTGGCGACGATCAGGCAACCGCGATCCTGCTGCAGCAGTTCTGCCCCTTCAATCCGGTAGTCGTAGACGCCGACGCCGCGGCAAAAGCGCAGAAAGCAGCGGAAGCTGCAGGCAATCGCGCGTCGGGCCAGCTGGCGGCGACGCAAGGTGTCACGCTGCACCAGCAGCAGCAGATTAAAGCCGATCAGCGACAGCAGCAGGCCGCCGAGGCTGAAAAGGGTAAAACTGACCGCCGTCATCACCAGCCGCCAGTAATAGTTGATGCTGCTGCAGCGCGGCTGCGCCGGTTGTGAGCAATCAGCCATGATTTTTCTCCCAGTGCCACTGCAGGCGCTCGCCTGGCAGGCTGAACTGCGTCGTTCCAGCGAGAGACTGTTGCAAAAAGCAGAGACTTTGCGGCAACGCGGCGGGGATCATCTCGCCGGGCTGAGGCTGACTGTGGCAGCGCCACTCATTGCCAGCGGCCAGCAGCAGCGCCACCGCATACGGCGCGTTAAGGGGGGGTTCGGCTAACCACGGCAGATAATAATCGGGCAGCAGACCCTCGAAATCGACCAGCAGTACCTGCTGATAGCCCGCCTGATGTAAGGCACTGACTTCAATCAGCCCTTGCTGAAAAGAGTCGATCCCGGCCGCGATGGAGGTCGATACCAGCGGTGCTTTCGCTGCGATAGTGAGGCTGCCAACGGCAGAATTGTGTACCGACATCGCAAAATCAGTGGGCGACAGTGGCTGCTGACTGGCCAGTGCGGTCAGGATACGCAGATTACGCTCCAGCTCGCCGTGACGGCTGGTGAACACCACTGCATCCACCGTCTGACGTGCCAGCAGTGCCAGACCGCACTCAACTGCCGCACGACTGCCGCCGCTCAGACGACGCGCGGTCATCATCGGTAAAAATTGCGGCTTTGCCATGGACTGGTTGGGGTCGATTACCGCGCCCTGTAGCGCCCAGCGTTGCCAGTCATCGTGTCCGGCCAGCCCGGGAGCCAGCGCCTGCCAGTCGACCAGAGAGTAAGCGAGTCTCATTTCAATTTTCTTTTAGCAAAACGGGTGGCGTTGCGTCCATCAGGTCGTCAACGCCTTCCTTGCGTTAGCAAAGATTCATCCCTGAAATATCTGCCGACCCGGCTATTGCCGATCACGGTAGTGGTTTAGCCGGCGATGCAGCAATAGCAGGTCATCTGATTTGTCGGCCGGCAGCGAAAGATCTTTATTTTATTGTTCAATACCGACAGATAAGTGCGACAACGCGCGGCTTATTTTGCCGCCAGCGCTGACAGGCGTAGCTGAATGTCCTGATCGAGGTTGGTGATCCAGCGGTTATAGTTATTGTGGATCTTGCCCTCTCCCGCTTTCAGGTTTTCGCTGCTGAGATAATCGATGCGGTAACTCTGGCTGGTGTAGGAGATGCGAATGTTGGCTGCGAAACCACGCTGTGCCAGTCGACCGTTGATAACACCCGGCGAAACCGGCGTCATCACCCACTTGCGGCTGATGCCCGCTTCGATGATCGCGGTTTTCATCTGATTATCACTATAACGCTGTGAGAGTGTCTGATTCACATTGTGAATCGGCGCAGTACGGGCACAACCGGTTAATAAAGCTGCGGTCACCACCAGTGTAAAAATTAACTTTTTATTCATCACGATTCCCTTTTATTCCCCTGTGTTATCAGGCGGTTAAAAACACAACTCGCCTGGCGCAGCATAAACAATCCGTGCGCTTTTCCATCTGGCCAGTCTAAAACCCGCGCATGATACCACCTAATGTAAAGACAGGTAAGCGGAAGTATGCGGGGCTTATTTAACCGATAAGGGTGTCAGGCGGAACACAGCGGCGCGGGACGCAACAGCGCCGATCCGGCGAGCAGAATCTCTGACTGCTGCTGGATCGGAACCGTATGAAGGGAAAGGGTTATTCAGAAGATGACGTGGCGTTTGCTGACCAGCCGCCGCCCAGCGCACGATAGAGATCAATCTGCGCCAGCAGCAGATTATTTTTCACCGTCACCAGATTTAGCTGAGTTGTAAACAGGGTACGCTGGGCATCCAGCTCATCAAGATAGGAGGCGTAACCGTTCTGATAGCGGTTACTGGCGATGCGCAAGGCTTCAGCTACATAGTTCTCCTGCTTTTGCAGCTCTTCCAGTTGTGCCTCACCCTGCCGGATCGCATCCATCGCATCGTTCACTTCTGAGAAGGCGTTACGCACCACTTTCTCATAGCCATAGAGCGCCTGGTTACGGGTGGCCATTGAGACATCCACCTCTGCGGTCAGCGCTTCACGGTTGAGCAACGGTGCCAGAATACTGCCGCCGACGCTCCACAGGCGGAACGGATTATCAGCCAGCTGATGCAGCACCGAACTCTGTAACGTGCCGGTCGCAGTCAGGTTGAGATTGGGCAGCAGCTGCGCTTTGGCCGAAGCCAGACTGGCATCGGCGGCCAGCAGCTGGCGCTGCGCCTGAACGATATCCGGTCGGCGATTGAGCAACTGGGACGGCAGCAACGACGGTAACTGCTGCGGCGATATTTGATCGAACTGCTGTCGGCGAGCAATTTCGCGTGGATTCATCGCCACCAGGATACTCAGCGCATTCTCCTGCTGGGTAATCTGATGCTTAAGCTGCGGTATCTGTGCTTTGGCTGACTGGTACTCCGAGGCCGCCTGCATCCACTCCAGCCGTGAGGTGTAGCCGGTTTCAAACTGGCGCTTCGCAAGGGTCAGCGAATTATTGCGGGTGATCAGCGTCGCTTCGGTAACGCGCAACTGCTCATCGAGAGCACATAAGTTGAGATAACCCGAGGCCACCGAGCTGGCAATGGTCAGCTCCGCCGCCGAGGCCGCAGCCTGTTGCGCCGCCAGCGAGGCTTGCGCAGCGTCAATCGAACTGCTGCGCGCGCCCCACAAATCGACATCGTAATTCGCCTGCAACAGGCCCTGAAAAACGTCGGTTTCATAAGGCTGGCCGGTAACCGAGGAGAGCGTACGTTCACGGGTTGCCGCCACGCCGGCGCTCAGAGTCGGAAAATTATCGCCCTGCGCCGCACGCAGCTGAGCGCGATACTGATCCACCCGTGAACGCGCGGTGAGAATATCGGGATTATTGCGCAACGCCTGCGTCACCAGCCGGTTGAGATGCGCATCGCCAAAGGCGCGCCACCAGCCTGCTTCTGGCGGAGCAGCCGGCCCGACCCGATCGCGCCAGGCAGGCGGAATCGGCAGTGACGACGGTGCTTTTTCAACCTGGGTCGCGCAACCGGCCAGCGTCAGTGTCAGTGCGCCAATCAGTAAACGGCGGACGATCATGGTGCGCCCTCACCTGCCGGCTGTGCGGCGGTATCGATGCTCACTTCCACCGACATGCCGGGTCGCAGTTGCTGCATATCCTGCTCGTCGATGCGGATACGAACCGGAATACGCTGAGCAATTTTGACGAAGTTACCGGTGGCGTTGTCAGGCGAAATGGCGCTGAATTCCGAGCCGGCAGCTGGCGAGATAAATTCAACCTGACCGGTAAAGCGTTTGCCATCCAGCGCATCGACCCGGATGGTCACTGGCAGACCGGGCCGGATCCGCGCCAGCTGCGTCTCTTTCAGGTTGGCGATGATCCACTTGTGGTTAGGTACCACCGAGGTCAGCCGCGTTCCGGCCGTGACATAAGCGCCGGTTCGCACCGACAGCTGGCCGAGCTGACCATCATCCGGCGCGATAATCCGGGTGTTGGCCAGATCGATCTCCGCCAGTTCCAGTGCCGCCTGCGCACTGGCGACGTCTCCTTCCAGCGACGCACGGTTGACGATTACCGTTTGCAGATTTTGCTCTGCGACCGCGATCTGAGCCGCAGCCTGACGGACCTGCGCCTGTGCCTGCGCGTTAGCCGCGCGGGCGGCATCCCGTTCGCGCACCGACAGCGAGCCGTCAGCGGTCAGGTTCTCTACGCGTTTCAGATCAAAGCCGCTTTTCAGCGCCTGTGCTTTGGCGTTTTCCAGCACCGCTTTATTACTTTCAATCGTCGCCTGGGCACTGCGTCGCTGTTGCAGGTTATTGCTGAGCGCCGCCTGCTTCATCGCCAGTTGTGCCTGGGCCTGATGCACCCGCTGACGATAGATACGATCGTCGATGGTCATCAGCAGCTGACCCTTTTTTACCGGTTGCAGATCGATGACTTCAACCGAGGTCAGATAGCCGCTGACCTGCGGACTGATAAAGGTCACCTGGCCGCGGACATAGGCATTTTCGGTAGTTTGCACTGCGCTGGTAAAGGGCCAGAGTTGCCAGGCGTAGAGAATGACTAATACGCCAATCACCACAATGCCGCTGCCGGCGGCAATAGAAAGAATACGGCGGCGGTTCGCACGGTCGCGTTCGGCTGCCTGAAGTTCGTCCTGCTGACTCATTGTTTCTCCGTGTTTTCCTGTAATGCGGCCAGCTGATGCTGCTCACGCAGGTTAAATTGCGCCTGGCGCCAGTCGAGATAACGCCGACGCGTTAATCGCCAGATCACCCACATCAGGGTGATCAATGCCAGCGCCGCCGTTAACAGATAGGTGTCGTTATAGGCCAGTACGTTGGCCTGTAATGTCGCGACAGTTTGCAGCTGGCTGCTGCTTTGCGCGCCGAGCAGAATGTTATCGCCGACCAGGCTATTGAACAGCGCATTGTACTGGCTGAGACGTTCGTTGACGTTGGGGTCAAGCAGCGAGAGTTGATCGCTGAGCAGGCTGGAGTGATATTTTTCCCGCCAGGTCTGAAAAGTCCCGAGGATCGCCGAACCAATCAGTCCGCCAAGGTTCTGGCTCATGCCAAACAGCACCACAAAACTCACCAGATTTTTCGGCTGGGTGACCACGCTGCCAATCCCCATCAGCATCGCTGGCGCCATAAAGAAGGCGCTGCTGAAGCCCAGCAGAAACTGGCTGAAGTACATATTGTTGGCGCGGGTCAGCGGACTGGAGTGCGCATCCATCAGCGACGCGATAATCATCACCACCAGTGAGGTGACGATTGGCCAGTTGAGGTGGTTAGGCTTGATGGTGAGCGCACTGGCGGCGATACCGACAATCACGCCGGCAATAATCGCCAGCGCCAGCCCGCGCATCTGATCGTTCTGTAAGCCAATCTGCTGTAAAAAACCGACCGCGCCGGTGTTCTGTTCCGCCAGTACGATGCGGATCATGATCATCACAATCCCCAGCCGGACCATCATGCCGCTGCTGAGCCAGCGGGTATTGATCAACGGATTGCGCCGGTTGTGCTCAATCACAATCGCGGTCACGATCAGCGTTAATGCGATGGCGGTGCAGATGCCGAGCCACGGCGTAGTAAACCACCACTCAATCCGCCCCAGTGACAGCACGCCGCACAGCAGCGCCATGCCCGGAGCCAGCAGCATAAAGGTGACGAAATCCATTTTTTCAAAGGTCTTGATGCGGTCGCCGGGCGGCAACTTGACCAGCAGTACCCCGCCCAGCGCAATCATCGCCAGGCCAAGCTCAAACAGATAGAGACCGCGCCACTCGTTAAGCTGCAGCAGTTCCGAAGAGAACAGACGCGCCAGCGGAATCGCCAGTTGCGACACCGTCAGCCCAATCACCAGCGCTTTCAGACGATGCTTCGCCGGCCATGCCTGCACCTGGTAGTAGATACCCAGCGAGCTGAGCGCTGCCGCTACCATGCCGTGCGCGGTACGCACGATGATCGCCGAACTGAGGTCGTTGGCGAACAGATGAAAGAACGCCACCAGCACATACAGCACCAGAAACGCTTCGGTGAAGGCACGCAGGCCAAACTGCTGACGAAATTTCACCAGCAGCAGGTTGATGGAGATATTACCCATCACGTAGACCGCCGGCAGCCAGGCAATCTCATTCGAATAGGCGCCGAAGGTGCCCTGCAGATTGATCAGATTGGCGGTAACCAGCGCATTACTCAGCGCCCCGGTCAGCGAGATCAGCAGGCCGATCAGACCAAACGCCACCCGCTTCGGCAGCGGATGCAGCGGGGTCGAGGGTGACCCAGGCAGCATCGGTTTTTCATGCGGTAACCACTCGCGCGCGGCATAGGGATTGCGCTTCGCCACCTTTACATGCTTCCCATTCGCGTCAGTAGTTGCTGTAACACTCGCTCGGTCACGGCCAGGTCCTGCGGATCGATGTCCGCCAGCATTTCACTACGCAGCGCGTCGGCCTGGTTTTTTACCTTAGCGAACGCCTGGTTGCCCTTTTCAGTCAGCACCAGATGGCGTTTTCGCCGATCTTCCGGCGGCTGGACCCGCGACAGCAGCGATTGTTTGACCAGCCGATCGACCAGCGGCACCATGCTGGCATCTTCCAGTCCCAGCAGCTGCGCCAACTCGGTCTGGGTCATTCTTTCAGGTTCACTGGCAATCAGGCCAATCGCCATCCAGCTGCTCATGCTCAGACCGCTATCTTTCAGATGGCGATCGACGGCCAGGCGCCAGGCGTGCGCGGTCAGATGCAGGAGATGGGTAAATGTACGAGTATGCGATAACAAATGTTAGCAACCTAATTGTTAGACTTCTAATTAAATGAAGGCGTTATTATACGCAAAGCCAAACGCGATTGGAAAGCGCCCGATCTGTTAAAAATTAGTGGATCGCGGCAGAATGTCCAGAGGCCGCAACCGGGAGTCGAACACCATGATAACAGCTGCGAAAAACTGGGTGGATTTGCGCCGTGATGCTGCCAGCGGTATTGAGTCGCTGCGCGCCCATTTTACCGGACACGCTTACGATCCGCACTGGCACGACAGTTACCTGATTGGTGTAACTGAGCAAGGTGTACAGCAGTTTCATTCGCGACGCAAACAGCATCAAAGCCGACCCGGTACAGTGTTTATGCTGGAACCGGAAGAATTACATGATGGTGACGCGATCAATGAGCAGGGCTTCACCTATCGCATGCTCTATCTTTCACCCCAGCAGATTGAGCTGCATCTCGCTCCGCTGCTGGCGGAGGGACCAGAGCAGCGTGAGTTAGGCTTCGCGGATACGCTGCGCGACGACCGGCCGCTGGCTTATGCGGTCTGGCACGCCTTCGACGCGTTGTGGCACGATCATCCGGCATTAATCAAAGACGCGGCACTCGACCGACTGTTTGGCCAGCTGACGCAGCACCGGTTGTGGCGCGCGTCCGGGCCGGTTTACCCGGATGCCCGGCTGGCGCTGCTGGCGCGGGACTGGCTGATTGCTCATCATGCTGAAAATCCGGGTTTACAGCAGATGGCGCTGAGTCTGAAACTGGATCGCTTTCGTCTGTCGCGGCTGTTCCTGGCCCACTGGGGATTGCCGCCTCACGCCTGGCTGGTGCAGTGGCGACTGAGTCAGGCCCGGCGGCGACTGGCCCTGGGCCAGCCGGTGGCCGATGTCGCCGCCGCGCTGGGTTTTGCCGATCAGAGCCATCTCGGCCGCTGGTTTAAGCGCGCCTGCCAGCTCAGTCCGGCACGTTATCAGCGTGCCTGCACAAATCTTCCAGACCCGGCCTGATCCGCCTGCCACAATGCGCTTTTTAGTCAGGAGAAGCGCAATGCAGGACTTACGTTGTGTCATGATTTTGAATGCCAGTTTGCCGCCGGGCAAAGCAACCAATGCCGCTGCCGTTATGGCGTTAACCCTCGGCCAGCGTCATCCGGCGCTGGTCGGCGAGGCGCTGGAAGATGCCAGTGCCCATCCCTGCCCCGGCCTGATCCCGGTCGGTATCCCGGTACTGGCGGCTACCACCGATCAGCTCAGCCTGCTGCGGGAAAACGCCGAACAGGCTGGCTGCGATATGGTGCTGTTTCCGGAAGAGGGCCAGTCCACCACCGACTATCAGGCGCTGAGTGACGCGATGCGGCAGAAGCCACGTCAGGAGTGGCGTTTGCTGGGCATGGCGGTGGTCGGTGAGAAAAAAGCCCTGCGCAAGCTGACCGCCAGACTCGCACTTTTCAGTTAAGGTTAACGCGGGAAGTTGTCGCACGCTTTCCGCATCATTTAAGTCAACTTTCCAGGCTGTACACATTTTCTGTACAATTTTGTTCTCGGAATATTCCTTATAAGCCCCTGTTAATGCTCAAATAGCACATTTTGCTTAGGAATCCGATTGTACAGATTGGACTTCATTGTATAACTTTATCCCCACGAGTTGTTTTGCGACTCTGTAACGAATGATGCACTTGCGTCGCCTCTGAAGGTGTCAGTGGATTTCCACCTTCAGAGGTTATTTTTTTATCCGTTTATTTATGACGTTGGGTTCCTTCGCATCTGTCCATGCGGAGGTTTTTTTAATGTCTTTTTGTCCTGACATCCGAAAGGGAATCGGGCTGTTTTGAAGGGCTTACACATGCAAAATCAGAATAGGGTTCCCAGAACCGATCAGGAAATTGCCGACTACTTTAATGCTGCCGCCAATAAACCGGCCAGTGATATGGAGATGCTCGGCTTAGTGGTCGCGGAGATCCTGCAATCCGGCATGCCGGTCAGTAATAAGGCGATTATTTCTAAACTGATTCATCGTCTGGAACTGGAAAGCAACCGGGAGTCGCTGGAAATCTATCGGCAGCTGCTTGAGCTGGTCGTCCACAAAACCCCGGATGATTTCTCGTTATAATCCCGACTCCATGGAGGGAGTCACCCCGCCTTTTTCTGGTATCTTCGCCCTGCGCCCGGTAACATCTGCCCTCACTTTTATCCCGACTTTCTCGCCCTTCGTGCGGGAGCAAAACAAAAAAGAGCCTGCAATCCTTTATGACTCAATCGAATGATGTCGCTGCAACGCCGGTTGTGGCGAGTGATATTAGTGTCGGACGCGTATTACGCTCTCCGGCGCTGCTGACCCGCGAATGCCTGGCCGGGGTGATTACCGCGCTGGCGCTGATCCCCGAAGTGATCTCTTTTTCGGTTATTGCCGGCGTTGATCCTAAAGTCAGCCTGATTGCCTCGGTGGTGCTCTGTCTGACGCTGTCGATTCTCGGTGGCCGTCCGGCAATGGTGACCGCTGCCGCCGGTTCAGTGGCGCTGGTGATCGGTCCGATGGTGCATCTGCATGGCGTTAACTACATTTTGCCCGCGGTGGTGATGGGCGGCGTGATTCAGATCCTGTTTGGTCTGGCCGGGCTGGCACGCATGATGCGCTACATTCCACGCTCGGTGATGCTGGGATTTGTGAATGCGCTGGGCGTGCTGATTTTCTTTGCTCAGGTTCCGCACGTCTGGGGACAATCATCGCTGGTGTGGCTCTTCTTTGCCGTGACGCTGGCGATTGTGCTGCTGTTGCCGCGGCTGGTTAAGAGCGTTCCCTCACCGCTGGTGGCGATTGTGGTGGTAACCGGCGTTGCCCTGCTGATGGGCTATCGCATGCCGAATGTTGGCGACGAAGGCCCGATGAGCCCTGGCCTGCCCGGCTTTAACAGCCTGATGGTGCCGCTGAATCTGCAGACGCTGCAGATTATCTGGCCGACCGCGCTCAGTATCGCCTTTGTCGGGCTAATGGAGTCGCTGCTGACCGCCAAACTGGTGGATGACCTGACGGATACGCCGTCCAGCAAACGTCGGGAATCCTGGGGACTGGGCGTGGCAAACATTTTTGCCGGTTTTTATGGTGGTATCGCCGGTTGCGCGATGATCGGCCAGACCATCGTTAACGTCGAGCTCGGCCGGGCGCGTAGTCGGGTTTCTACCGTGGCTGCCGGACTGGTGCTGCTGCTATTGGTTACCGGTCTGAGCCAGATTATGGCGCAAATCCCGATGGTGGTTCTGGCAGGGATCATGATGGTAGTGGCGGTGAAAACCGTCAACTGGCACAGCCTGCAACCGGCTACGCTGAAGCGCATGCCGTGGTCTGAAACGCTGATTATGGTGCTGACCGTGGTGGTGACCGTGTGGACGGGTAACCTGGCGCTGGGGGTGCTGGCCGGCGTGATTGTCGCTATGATGCTGTTTGCCCGCCGCATTGCCCACGTCATTCACGCCGAGCGTCAGCTGAGCGAGGATGGCGAATCGGTACGTTATACGGTGCGCGGGCCGCTGTTTTTTGCGAGCAGCAACGATCTGTTTGAACATTTCGATTACGCCCACGATCCGAAAAACGTCATTATCGATTTAACGCATGCGCAGATCTGGGACGCATCAAGTGTGGCGGCGCTGGATGGCATTGAACATCGCTATCAGCGCTATGGCGCGCAGGTGAAGATTGAGGGGCTGGATCACCGCAGTACTGATTTTCATCGCCGGTTAACCGGTAATTTCGGCTAACCCGGCGATTTATTCTGGCTGACCGGCGGCCTGCAACGCTGCCGGTCAGGCTCAGGCCTGTTGCCGGCGCGCTTTGTAGCGGGCCACCATCGTCATTAATGCCTGATAGATCAGACCGGCGTAAAGACTGGTCAGAATCGCCAGCCCTATCTCTTTGCCCTGCTGCTGCCATGACATAAACCACATGAACACGCCCCACAGAACAGAGAACACCAGCCAGCCGCGGACGAACTTCACGATGCCATTCATAACCACTCCTCTTCAATGATGCGCTACCTTAGCGGGGTTCAGCACAAAACGCATTGCCGGCACGCCGGAGATGAGAGGCGTCTCAAATAATCGGCCGCAATTTCTGCTCTGGCTGGCACAAGACGCCGTATCAGGTGATTCCACCGGACTTTTCTATACTAAAAGCACCGTTTAACTTTCAGGATACCTTGATGAAACGTTGCGCCTTATTGCTGTCAGCTTTTGCCGTTATCACTACCCTTTCCGCCTGTGCGCCTCAGTCGCCGGGCCGAGATGCGCCGCCGCCGCCGTCACCGCCAGGTGGTCAGCAGCCGGTCGGTGCGCCTGGCGGCAGTGGCCCGGTTGGTCAGCCACAATCCTGAACCTCTAGCCCTGAGTTCAGGATCTTCCGCCCGGATCACGATGCATCCGTCGCCGGGCGGACTAGTGCCGATGGGCGCACCCGCACTCAGACATCTCTCCCGGTCGCTGTTTGCCTAAATGGGAATGACGACGCTTTAACCCCCCTTCGCCGCCCGTTTCACCTTGTGCTGCACAGGGTCCCAGCAGGCGGTTCAGCGCGTCGTTAATTGCCCGCTCGATATTGACTGACCAGCTGGTCAGATGCCAGGTTGAGGATTGTGCTTCATCAAGATCACCGAACCCGACTACCGCTACGTGCGCGCCCTGACCAAAATCCCGGATTGCCTGCATTGCACCAAACGCCAGCAGATCAGATTCACAGAACAGCGCCTGGATGCGCTCGGCGGCGCGGGTCTGTTTCAGATAATCGGTCATCGCCTGCCAGCCCTGTTCACGATCGTTGCCGCCCGCCACCAGATCGACGCAGATCGCTTGATCTGCCGCCATCAGGCTGGCGCTGTAGCCTTGTTTCTGTGGCGATGACCCTGCCTGGCTCTGCAGATAACCCAGCCGCTGATGACCTTCTGCCAGCAGCAGTCGCCCGATCGCTTCGCCCGCCTGCCTGGCACCCTTCTGCATTACCTGCTCTGCATCAAGCTGCAGCACCGGCAGCGAGACCCTGGTCAGGATGCTTGCAGGCGGTGAGTCACTGAACGCACCCGGCAACAGCAGTAAACCACGCAGCCCGAGCGGGGCCGCCTGAGTCAGCTGTGCTGCGAGCGCCTGTTCAGTGGCGGCATTCAACAGGAGCATCAACACGCCACGCGCGTTGAGCTGGTGCGTCAGTTGATGGAGGATTTTCTGCTGCCAGGAATTCAGTAACGGGCTGGAGATTACGCCAATCATCGGCGGAAATGCGGTATCAGGCTGCTGGTCAGTGGAAAGCGTCATTATAAAGGGTCCCGACTTCTTTTGCGGCTGAGAATGGATAACCTTACCATACGGTAAATGAATAACTTTCAACAGGTTACAAAGGCCGACTCAGGCCGCAAAATTGAGTGAAAAGCGATGTAACAGAAGTCTGCCATTGTATCAGTGGTGGGTAGGCACTCAGTAGCAGGATGGGTATAAGTACCTGTGCGGCTGACCTGCACGTTGATGATGATTTCTGCAGCGGGGTTAAAACCA
>Ga0308163_10000989_pt1 | contig 36311 bp, 39 predicted proteins | sample PhyTR1_FD_201037 | JGI IMG/M metagenome (GOLD analysis project Ga0308163, IMG submission 201037) | Phyllosphere microbial communities from UC Gill Tract Community Farm, Albany, California, United States - DLSLT.R1 | ecosystem: Host-associated > Plants > Phyllosphere > Unclassified | place: USA... | reverse complement strand
CCTGGTATAACCGTAAAAGGTTACATTCTGCCTTGGGATACCAGTCCCCGGAAGAATTCGGTAAGAACTTAAATAAACAAAAAAATGCTGCTTAACTAAATGTCCACTTTAAAGTTGCAATTCCACACTTTTTAATTTTAGAGATGAAAAATACATATGATTATCCCATGGTAGATAGAATTAGGGAGCTATTGATAGATGAGAAAAATGTTGAAGAATTAGAAATGTTTAAAGGACTATGTTTTATGGTCAATTCAAAGATGTTTATCTTTGTCGACAAAGATGATATAATGTGCAGAATTGGTGAAGATGCAGCCAATATCGAACTGGAATCCGGGTCATGTTTACCACATGTAGTAAAAAGTAAAACAGTGAAAGATTTTGTAATCGTGGAACTAGAACAATTACAAACCCGCAAGAGACTGCAACACTGGATAAATCTATGCCTTAAATATAATCCTGTTGCAAAGCAATCCAAAAAGAAAATCGATAAGTTGAAATAGCAAACCTTTCCGAATGCTATTTCAACTATCGTTAATTTCACTTTATATTGATCAGTATCCTAAAATTCGACCTGATCGGGATTTAGTCCAGACCCACTGTATTCAATCTGATTAATTATTTGCATGTGTTCAGCAGAGATTGAAAAATCATTTACGGTAAAGTTTTCTATAATACGTTCTGGTGTAACAGATTTAGGCAATGGAATTACGTGATTCTGCATAGCCCAGCGGATACAGATTTGTGCTACCGAACGACCGTAAATATTTCCGATCTCAGTTAGAATTGGATGATCCAGTAAATTTCCGGAACCTATTGGGCTCCACCCCTCAACCACAATATGATTGGAATGGCAATATGCCAGCGTTTCTTCTTGTTTAAAACCTGGATGGTACTCAATCTGGTTTACCATTGGTAAAATAGATGCTTGGCTCAACAACGGCTCCAGATGGTGGGGTAAAAAATTGCTAATACCGATCGATTTGACTAATCCTTGCTTGTAAAGATCTTCCAGAGCTTTCCAAGTTTGATGATTGATTTCTTTCCAATCCTCAAACTGATGGGCAGCGGCAGGCCAATGTATAAGATATAGATCCAAATATTCCAATTGCAGATCAGCAATGGATTGATGAAATGCTAAAATAGTCTTATCATAGCCTCTATCACTGTTCCAGACTTTGCTGGTAACAAATAGTTCGGCCCTGTCCACTCCACTTTGCAATATACCCTCACCGACAGCTTTTTCATTTCCATATGTTGAAGCTGTATCGATATGCCGGTAGCCGAATTGAATGGCACTTTTAACCCCGTTTATGGCTGATTCATTATTTGGTGTCTGCCAGGTTCCATATCCGATTTCTGGAATTTCGTAATTATTATTTAATTTCATCTTTTTTGATTGCTTAATTTAAATGTTTAAACTTAAGACCAGTTGCCACATGATCGTAATCCTGTTCAGCAAATATCCTCTTCGTTATTGTACTCCTAAAAGTTTAGAAAGGTGAATAAGGTTATCAGCTACGTAATTGTATTCCTTTTCAGCAAAAAGATCGCTATTCTGCATAGCTCCAAATTCATGAGGCCTTGGAATAAATGCTACCTGTAAACCACATCTTTGTGCTGCCTGTAAATCTGAATTATGTGCAGCCACCATTAGAACCTCTTCCGGGTGAAGTCCTAATGCTGCTACGCTTTGCAAATAGGTTTCCGGTTGTGGTTTAAATGAGTTGGATATTTCTGCACCTAATATCGCATCCCAGGGAAGTTGCGCATGTTTTGCCAATCTTACAGAAAGCGAAATATCAGCATTTGAGCAAGGTGCAATTATAAATTGCTGTTTTAGCAGGGTAAGTCCGGGTACTGTGTCAGACCAGGGCGTTAACTTGGTCCAAACCTCATTTATTTTGTGCTTCTGTTCTGCCGTTAGATTATTTAACCCAAATTGATCTAAAATAGTATCTAAAGATTCTTTATTTAGTTGTTCTAGTTTAGTCCACGGTCGGCTACCATTACGAACAGTTTCCAACTGTGGCTGATACGTTCCGCGCCATGCATCAGTAAATTCATACCAATTCCTTGTAGGTAGGTGAATCTCATCGGCCAGGTCGGTCAAATAATAAGCAATACTTGTCCGCCAGTCTACACATGTGCCGAACACGTCAAATATCAATGCTTTTGGTTTCTGCTGCATATAAGTTTTGATGAATAATTTCTTGTTGATTTAGTTATTTGAAACACCTGTTTTCCAACATCAATTAGCTTTGGAAAAGGGCGTTCCTGTGGAATGCCCTAATCTTTTTAAATAAAGAGGGACAACTGACTTATAGGAATCAAATCATACATCTCTTGCGTAATGAGCACTCCAACCCCAGGTGAGAGCATTAAGCCTATAAATTTTCTATTCCCAACCAGATATAAACTGGCTGACAAGTAATTACTCAAATCAATCTAAACTTGTTTTGTCCAAGGATACTCAGGTTTGAAACCAAGAACTTCCTTAGCCTTTTTATTGGATATCACTGTTTCATTTCCGGTAAAGGATTTATTTTGCTTCACATCGGGAAAATAGGTTTCCAAAAGTTCGGCCGTAGGTGTACGCATAACTGTTTCATCGTTAGTGATAAAAAAGTCTTCCTTACCTCTCGCCTCATAATTGATGGCCAGTTCAAATGCCTGGGCTGCATCTCTGTTGTCAATATATGTCCACAAATTCCAGATACGCTGTGTAGGGTCACCTTGCCATGTTTCGAACTCGGCGTATTCTTCCGGATCAATTACGTTCGATAACCTCAAACAAGTGATCCGCATTTCAGGATCATTGATGCAATATTGGCGAGCCATTTCCTCGCCTAATACTTTAGTCAGTGCATATACATTGTAAGCTCTCATTGGGTAAGCTTCATCTATAGGAACATAGGCTACACCTGTTTTATCTAATGGCACCCCAATAGCCACTTCACTAGCAGCCCAAATAATATCCTTAATACCCAGTCTTCTTGCAGCTTCAAAAACGTTATAATACACAGATACATTAGTTTTAAGCTCTTCACCGTCAGGAATTACCCGCTGATGGCCCATTCCTGCAAGATGTATTATGGCATCAAATGCCTTTTGCTGAGGTAGTCCATAAACATCTTTACCAACTGAGGATAAAGCATCCAGGGTTTGTCCAAAGTCAGTTAGATCTGCTTTCATGTAAGGCTCCTTAAGGTAATCTGCTTCGTCTCTATCTATGGTGAAAACATCGTATCCTTTGTCTTTCAAATGCTTCACTAAAACCCGTCCTACCTTTCCATGTCCGCCTGTTACGGCAATTCTCTTTTTTGTATTCATTGTTTTTCATATTTTGCTGCATCATACATTGAGCATTTGTTTTGTTACTGGCCCGATGTCTGATATAAGCGGTGGTAAATGTTAATATTTTAATCCGTAGGTAATCCAAAGCACATCATTATCAATCTGATTTACGCTTTTTAGTTTAAGCAAAGTGGCACCTTCTTTTTTAACCTTGCTGTCTATCTCAAATAAAGTTGAGGTTTCGATAGTTCCGTCAGCAATTGGCAACAGCAATTGATGAAGCTCATCGATCAGCCCCTCATTCAAAAAACTTCCGTTAATATGTGATCCACCTTCCAGCATTAGTTTCTCAATTCCAAAAAGCTTACGCAATTTCTTGAGTGCTGATTCAAGATTAACTTCCTTATTTCCAGCAAAAAGATAAGACACACCAATATCCTTTAGATGCGCCAAATAAGCATCCGGGACACTTTCAGTCAGAATGGTAATCACATGATCACCTTGCATAGTTGGTTCGTTCCAGCCCAACTTAGCATGGCCATCTATGGCGATAGCAAAATTATTACCTTTATATTCTGCTATGAAATCTTCACGATCAACTTTTTGATGGCCTTTCTTTAATACTGGCTTAGCAAAATCGGTAAAGTCCTTTTCCATTGTTGTGCGACCCACTATCCAGGCACCTATTCCCAATTCTTCATGTGCTTTTTCAAACGTGTCTATCAGGGTTTTTACCTGGGGGCTACCGCCCCATTTTTCTCCTAATATCTTACCATCAACGGAGGTCATCATCAGGCACATCACATACGGGCGATCTTCTTTCATTGCTTTTTTGTTATTAATGATTAAACAGTTACTGGTAACACTACCAGTCTTGTTTAGTTGGGTGGATGACAATATCACTGACAGATACCTCAGCAGGTTGGTTCAGGGCGTATACTACCGCACCGGCTACCTGCTCAGAAGATATTGCTCCCTGATTCAAAGTCTTTGCAATTTCTGCTCCTTCCTTATTGGTCACCTTATCGGCCCAGCCTGTATCGATAACACCCGGACTTACCATGCTGACCTGTATGCCATTTTTAACACCAACTTCTTTTCGAAGGCTTTCTGTTATCCCACGGATAAAGAATTTGGTAGCGCTATAAACACCGCTCACATCCCCCACATGCAGGCCTGCCACCGAACTCATGTTCAAAATATGTCCCGAACCCTGGGCAAGCATCGTAGGCAGAACAGCCGCAATGGAATTCAAATATCCTTTAATGTTCGTGTCAATCATTTTATTCCAGTCATCAGTAGCGATGTCCTTCCAGTAAGAAAAAAGCATCAGACCGGCATTGTTGACCAGGACATCGATTTTGCCGTATTTTTCTTTACAAAAAGCAGCCACCTTAAGCATGTCTTCAGCAATGGAAACATCTGCGATCTGATAATCTGCAATACCGCCTGCAGCTTTGATATCAGCTACAATTTTCTTTACTTTTTCTTCGTTACGCGCTACTAATATTACTTTAGCGCCAGTTTTGGCAAGTGCTTTGGCGGTAGCCGCGCCTATACCGGAAGAGGCACCAGTGATGATGGTAACAGATTCTTTTAAGTTAGTCATAGATAGCATATTTATTATTGTTAAAAGCTCAGCCAGCCCAATATTGGCACTGCCTGAATGAATTATTAATTTTTATTTGCTTGCACCCGGTGCTGAATCAGGAGCGGAAATTAGGCGGTGGCGCTGCGCTTTTTGCGATTCGCTTTGCATCCTGTTTAAAATATCTCCCTCATACTCGGTATCGTCACTGCCATACACATACTCATGGTCGCTCATTAAAGCATACCATGCTCTCTCTGCCACCTCTGTTGGATCGTCCTTTTTACCTGAACCTACTTTTGTATTGGCCTGACCTGCATTTTTAAAAAAATTCGTTTCTGTTGCCCCAGGCATGAGTAGCGTCATGTTTACACCACTGCCCTTGATTTCGTTGCGAATCGCATAAAAGAAAGAATTAACAAATGCTTTCGTTGCCCCATAGATGGCTTCAAAGGGAATGGGTGCTGTTCCTGATACAGAAGAAGTCATCAGCACACGACCGCTATTCCTCGCGACCATATCCGAAATAAACAGTTTTGATAAGTGAACATAAGAATCTATGTTCAACCTGATCAGGCTAAGTTCCTTTTCAAGAGAAGTTCCATTTATAAAGGCTCCACCCAATCCCTGACCTGCATTGATTACAAGGGTTTCTAAAACGTAATCTTTATCATCCACCCACTTTTTAAGGGTCTCAATGTCATTATAGCTGCTTAGATCAGCTGAGTAACTTTCTACCTTACTTCCAAAACTGCTTAATGTTTCATTTGCTTTTTTAAGTTTCTCTTCATCCCTGGCCACAATGATTAGATCGTAGTCGTTTTTAGCAAAAATCTTAGCCAGTTCCAAGCCAATACCATTTGATGCGCCCGTAATTAGGGCTAATTTTCTGTTGTTCATTTATATATATTTAGAATCGATTTTTTTAATTTGATTAGTTATTGCCAACAGGCAGGGATAAAATATTATGGAGTAAATGTGCATCAGGCGAAGTACTTGTGCAATAAATCAGATAGCTCATTTGGGCGTTCCAGCGCGATGCTATGACCACAATCTTTGAAAATATAACTGGTACTGGGAACTACACCAACATCATCCAGGCTCTTGCTAACCAAATCACCAAAGAAGTGTGATGCTCCTATAGCCAGCACTGGTATCTGAGGAAAATGATTTTGGATCTCCTTGTTAATCTCCGCATTCTCCAAAGTAGCTTTGTAAGTGTCAAGGGTACCACGGAGTCCATGCGGAGTTGAGAGTAGAGATATCCACTCTTCTAAAAGTTCAGCTGGAATGGAGGTCGGATCATAACTTTGTTTATTCATCCAGTAAGTCCAAAACTCGCGCTCTTTTCCAGCAATCAACATTTCTGGAACATCAGGGACGAAAAAGAATGGAACGTGCCATTCCCAAACACCACGTCTCTGGGCAGCTTCATTCACATTTGTCTTGTTAAAATGTGAGCGCTCTTCCAGTCCAAAACCTGATAACATCATTTCAGCAAAACTGAGCGCTTTAACTCTTTGAGGAAATTTAGCTGCCAGTACAAAACCATATTCGGCTCCGCGATCCTCGCCATGTACAAATGCCTGGTCAACCTTAAGTGCATCCAAAAGTCCTGCAAGATCTGAGGCTACATCGGTTGAAAGATATCCTTTTTCAGCATAAGGGTGCCCACTTTGACCTGCACCGCGCAAATCTGGTGCAATGACCCTGTATTTTAGTGTTAGTAATGGAAAAATTTTAGACCAATAAATATGTGTCTTTGGAGTACCGTGCAACAGCAACAGCGGTTCGCCGGATCCAGCAGACACCGCAAGAATTTCTATACCATTTACTTGTATTAGATGTTGCTGTGCAGGAGCGCCTAAGTGGTCAAATAATTGAATCATATCAGTTATCATTTAATTAAAAAGAAGGTATAGGAGGAACAAAACCACGTTCAGGCCATTTGATCCGTGCTAATCTTCCTGTATTAGACAAAGTTGCATAGGCAACCTGAGGGTCATTCTTATCAAAACATAAGTTTGTAGGGTTATGCTCCGGCATGGCCAGGGTATCAATCAGATCTCCTTTTGCGGAAACGATTGAAAATACTCCACTGGGCTGAGTAGCAATGATGATGTTCCCGCTTTCAGTAATTGCCAGGCTGTCAAGTAAATTTGCATCAGGTGCTTGCCACAGGAGGCGACCACCGTGATCATGATTGCTTGTCTTTAACAGCACACCCGGACTTTCAATCGCCCAGGCCCATAGTCTTCCTGCTCCATATTCTGTCGCATAAAGGGTTTTTCCATCAGGAGACAATACAATTCCGTTCGCTCCCATGACCAGTGGATAAGCAGCCTGCCTGCTATTTTTACCATCAGTTGAGGACCAGTAAATTCCCCCATAAGTTCTGCTGCACTTGCCGCCCCTTCCCAGGTCGGTAAACCAGAATCCTTCATTCGTATCAAAGACAAGATCATCAATAGCTTGTAACCTGCTCCCGTTTACCTGATCCAAAACCCTTTCAATCACTCCGGTTGATACATGGACTCTTTCAATTCGCGTATCAAAGCCTATATCATAAAATCCTTCAGAGATCAGCAGCTGACCTTCTTTTTTCCATCGCATGGCACCTCCGTTATTGGCAACGTACAGCCAATTGTCCGGCCCCATAGCAAGACCATTAGGACTTCCCCCAAGGCTTGCAAAAATTGATGACGTATTTCCTTTTACTTGCATGATGGTACCTTCGTAAAGGTTGCAAACAAGTACCGCACCATTTTCCAGTGCAAGGGGACCTTCTGGAAATCCCAATTCTACTGCGTGTATTTCTATCCTATCCATATTAAATTAGAATTAGGTTTAAAGTTTAAGTGATTAGAAACCGGGGCATAATTAGCCCATTCGCTGATTACACCCCTTGATTCATAATCAAACTTCCTTAGTCCAGGGATACTCAGGTTGAAAACCTAATACTTTTTTTGCTTTTTCATTTGATATGATAACCTGGTTGCCTGTAAAAGTTTCTCTGCGTTCTATAGACGGGTAATATTCATCTAACAACTCTTCGCTGGACTTACGCATAACGGTCTCGTCATTGGTAATAAAAAATTCGTCCTTACCGCGGACATCATATCGAATTGCACATTCGATGGCCTGAGCAGCATCACGATTATCGATGTAGGTCCAAAAATTCCAGAGCCGAACAGTTGGATCATTTTGCCATGTTTCAAATTTGGCATATTCTTCAACATCAATTACATTAGATAACCTTAAGCAGGTGATCCGCATTTCAGGATCGTTTAAGCAAATTTGACGCGCCATTTCTTCCCCCAAAACTTTGGTCAGACCGTAAATATGATATCCTCTGGTTGGATAGGCTTCATCTACGGGAACATATGGAGCATCTGTTTTATCATAGGGTACTCCTGTAGCCACCTCACTAGCTGACCAGACGATATTTTTAATACCTAATCTGCGCGCTGCTTCAAAAACATTAAAGGTGACCACCATATTCGTTCTGAATTCATCACTATCTGGGATCATTCTTGGGTGCGGCTTACTAGCCAGGTGTACTATTGCATCAAAAGCTTTCGGCTCTGCATGGGCATAGGTATCCTTACCTACCGAGGATAAGGCATCCAGTGTCTGCCCAAAATCAAGCAGGTCTACTTGCATAAATTCTTCTTCAAGACTATCAGCTTCGTCCATGTCTATCACAAAAACCTCATAGTCCTTTGACTGTAAATATGGGACTAATACCCGTCCCACTTTTCCGTGTCCCCCTGTTACTGCAATTCTCTTTTTCATAGTATAGATGTTTAATTATTATTGTTTTTCTGGTGTATCACTTACTAGCTCCCGGGGCAGAATCAGGGGCTGAAAATAAGCGGCGACGCTGTGCTTTTTGAGTTTCACTCTGCATCCTGTTATAAATATCCCCCTCATATTCCGATTGGTCACTGCCATACACATGGTCATGTCCGCTCATTAAGGCATACCATGCCCGCTCTGCTACTTCTTTTGGATCATCTTTTTGCATTGAACCTACACGGGTTTTGGCAAGACCAGCATTTTTAAAGAAATTGGTTTCCGTTGCTCCCGGCATCAGTAGGGTCATATCCACCCCGCTTCCGCTGATCTCATTTCTGATGGCATAAAAGAATGAATTTACAAACGCTTTCGATGCGCCATAAACTGCTTCAAATGGAATTGGTGAAGTGCCTGATAAGGATGAGGTCATTAAAACACGTCCGCTTTTTCTGGCTACTAAATCAGGGATAAATACCTTGGCTAAGTGCACATAAGAGTCTACATTCAAACGGATCAGCTTCAATTCTTTTTCCAGAGGAATTTCGCCGATAAATTTTCCTCCAATTCCCTGACCGGCATTGATTACCAGACTGTCAATTGTATAACCTTGTTCATCCACCCAAGCTTTAAGGCCAGAGATCTCCTCAGCGTTAACCAGATCTGCTGAATAGGATTTCACCTCACTGCCTAGAATTTCCAGTTCAGCTTTTGCTTTTTGCAGCTTCTGTTCATCGCGGGCTACGATAATGAGATTAAAATCATTTGCCGCAAATTTTTTGGCCAGTTCAAGGCCTATTCCGTTGGATGCGCCAGTAATCAGCGCTATTTTTTTGTTCTTCATGATTTAAATATTTATTGATGGTTAGATAGTAGCAGTATCAATGACATAGCGGTAACGTGCCTGCTTATTGACGACCTTCTCGTAGACCTGATTAAGGTCTTCAGCCTTTACGGTTTGCACCACCGGGTAAACTTTATGCGCTGCACAGTAATCCAAAACTTCCTGCGTTTCTGCAATACCTCCAATTAGTGAACCATTGAAATTGACGCGGTTATTGACAAAGGCGAAGTTGTTGAATGAAATCTTTCCGGCAGGAAGCCCAACCTGGGTGTAGTATCCATCAGGCTTTACCATAGAGGAGTAAGCCCCAAGATCATAATCCTGCGGAATGGTACTGATCATGTAATCTAATTTTCCAGCGTAAGCTTTGAGTTTGTTAATGTCGTCGACAACAATAACTTCTTTCGCGCCAAATCCCTTGATGTCAGCACCCTTGTCCGCAGAAGTAGTAAAGGCGTATACCTCAGCACCTTTGGAAACGGCAAGCTTGATTGCTACATGGCCTAATCCCCCGACCCCTGCCACACCCACCTTCATTCCTTTTGTTATTTTGGCTTTCATTAAGGGAGAATAAGTCGTCACACCGGCACATAACAGCGGTGCTGCTTCCCTTAAAGGCATATCCTTTGGAATAAGGATTGCAAAATTGTTTTTAACAACCATATTGGTGGCATAGCCACCTTGGGTAATTCCTGATGGACTTGTTTTGTCCGGAGTTCCATAGGTCATTACCGTAGCTTTGTTATCACAGTACTGCTCTTCTCCTTTTTTACAGCTTGCACATGTACCGCAACTGTCTACCATACATCCCACACCGGCATGATCACCAATTTTAAACTTGGTCACATTCTTTCCTATTGCAGTAACTATGCCTGCAATTTCATGACCTGGTACAAGAGGATATTTTTGATCGCCCCACTCTCCGCGAACGGTATGGATATCACTGTGACAAACACCTGAAAATTTTATATCGATAAGGATATCATCATCCCCAACACTACGACGTTCAAAAGTCCAGGGCGTTAGCTTTCCACTTTTATCTGTTGCTGCATATCCTTTTGTTTTGATTCTCAATCCTTGGGTGTTAGCGGCAAATGGTACCACAGAAGCGAATACAGTATTGTTGGCTAGTATGAGTCCTGCCCCTGCTACTACAGAGTTTTTAATGAAATCTCTTCTGGAATTTTCCCTTTTAAGGTTGTTTTCTTTGCACATAATATAAGTTTATGTTGCAAAGGTAGCGGCCCAAATTTTAAGGCTTTTGACTTATCAGTTCAAATATTTTACCAATTTAGCTCAAACTTGTGTGCATTTCCCTAGAATTGGACGGGGTTTCCCCAAAAAACTGTTTATAGGCACGGGAGAAATGTGCTATATTCTCAAATCCGGTGGTATAACATACGTCTTTGATGGGCAGCTGTGTCATTAACAATAACTCTTTGGCTTTGTTTAATCTTTTTTCCCTGATCAACTGAGCAGGTGAGGTTTTATAGATCATTAAAAAGTCCCTTTTGAAACTAGACAAGCTTCTGCCAGACAGGTAAGCGAAATCTTCCAGATTCAAGGGATTCATGTAATTGTCCTCAATAACCTGAGTGATATCAGCAACGACCTGCTTTTTAAGTTGAAGGAGCTGCAGTAATAAATTTTTATCAGTGGAGGCCAGATCATAGAGCAGTTCCATGATCTTCAATCGGATAAGACCCTGATCTACATTTTGCGGATCGCTAAAATAGGGTTTAATGGAATTGACAAAAGACAATAGTGGCTCTTTAACTGGCTTTACCGTTATTCTTGCCATTTCTTCGGTATAGGTCGAGGTGATACCGGCCATCTTCATAAAATCTACTAAAAACTCATCTTTCAGAAAGAAATACATGCTATCGTAACTATGGTCAGTTTCCTGGTTTCCAATCTTATGAAATTCAAAATTGATATTCTTTCTGAGCAGTACCATTTCGTTCTTCCTGACCAAATAGCTATTGTTACCATAGGTAATCTTATTGGAGCCTTCTAATACAAACAACAGCATGTGATCTGTCAAAAACATCGTCCCTTTCTTATCTCGGGTATGCGTGCAGGACTCAATAATGTTCACCGCATTCAATGCTATAAAGTTGTGATAGAAAGGTGCGCCTAATAATTCGTCTGGGGCTTTGGTCGCTTTCATGTGTAATTCAATTTATCTGAAAAAGTACAAAGGTATAAACTTAAATTTTCACATATTACATAATTTAGTTCAAATTGTTTGACTAAATAGGTCAATAAAGAATCGGGTTTATCAAAAAAAAATTGTCATAGTCCTCTCAAAAAAAGGTGGAATAATGATAGTCGGTTACACCTAATCGTTCGTTTTTATGTAGTAGTCTTGCTGGCATGGAAAAGTATCTTGGTAATGACGATTACCACGCCTAGTTTTTTTTGTCCAAGATGGCATCTAGCTTTACCAATGCTTCGTTATTTGGCTCATTCTGTTTCCACTCCCAGCTACAAATTGTTGCACCATCGACTCTTACAATCTTTCCCTATTGTTTTTGGGTAAGTCCATTTATGTATCTGTGTGCTTTTAACTTTCCTGAAAGAGTAGTCAAATCAACCTCAAATGGCAAAGACGCTGCGTAAAAGGCTGCAAGAAAGATGATTTACAAAAATATAAAATTCAGTTTGCTTAAGGGAGAGGATGTTTTGAGCTATAACTCAACGATCTGTGTAACAGAATATCATTATGGTCTCAAATTAAAAAACGTGACAAATGTCAATGTTAAATCCTGTCATTTGCCTCCGTTTTTATCATTCGTTATTCTGCAATTTTGTATTGCCCATTACAAGAAGGGTATATTACAGTTTAAATTTAACAAGATCCGACATGAAAAATCAACAAAATAATGCAGAAGCTATCTACTATCAGGATGCTACACGATTGGCAGAGTTAATTCGAAACCGTGAAATCTCACCGGTTGAAGTAATGAAAGTCTATCTAGATCGTATAGAATCGATAAACCCACAAGTAAACGCTGTTGTGACGGTTGCAGATAATGCACTTGCCGCCGCCAAAGAGGCGGAGGCTGCAATACTTAGAGGAGATAAGGTGGGTCCGCTTCATGGGGTTCCATTTACTGTAAAGGATTCGATTGACACCGAAAATATATTAACACAAAGGGGATCTCCCATATTTAAGGGTCGTGTTCCAGAACGCGACGCGACTAGTGTAGCTCGTATGAAAGGTGCCGGTGGTATATTACTGGCAAAAACCAATTTACCTGAGTTCTCTTACTGGATCGAAAGTGATAATCTATTGAGCGGAACGTCTAATAATCCATGGGATCTCAGTCGTACCCCCGGTGGTTCAAGTGGAGGTGAATCGGCAGCAATTGCAGCAGGGATGTCACCAATTGGGCTTGGTACAGACCTTGCCATTTCAGTTCGTGGACCAGCAGCACAAACAGGTATCGTTTCATTGAAGGCGACTCATGGCAGCATCCCCATGACGGGAATTTGGCCACGCGTTCCACGTCGGTTTTGGCACGTAGGCCCAATGGCTCGATCAATCAGGGATCTTCAACTGGCTTATGCATTATTAGCTGGCCCCGATGGTCAGGATGGGTTTTCCTCAAGTACGGTGCGTTTCGATGCAGGAATAGGGAATTCGGTTAATCGACCGCTTAAGATAGGCTGGTTAGTTGAGCCAGGATTCGGCCCGATTGACACCCAAATCGCAGTAGTAGTCGAAGCAGCCGCGGAAGCATTAAAACAATTCGGCCACACCGTTGAGCCTGTTCGTATTCCTGCCTTAGAAAGCGACTTTGCATTAGATGTGTACAATCGGCTGCACATTATGGAAATGAAACCAGCATTTGAAGAAGCTATTGCTGGTAGAAGTGAGGAGGAGATTTTTAAAATGGCCAGAACGATGCTCTCCTTTCCTGATACTTCAATGAAGGATTATATTGCCGCAGAGCAGGCGGCTGAAAGATTAAGAGATGGATATGCAGACTATTTCCAAAAATATGATGTATTAATCACTCCTGTACTGCCGATTCTGGCACATGAGCATGGAATAGAGGAATTTGAAGTTAAGGGCCACAAGGAGGGCGTTGCTTACCTTCAAGGTGCTACAGTTCCATTAAACATCACTGGTTTACCGGGCGTGGCCATGCGCTTTGGCACAAGCAAAGAAGGATTGCCAATTAACGTTCAAATCGTAGGTAGCTGGCTGGCCGAGTCAACAATACTTCATGTGGCCTCACAGTTAGAACAGGTGAGTACCGTGAAAGATCTTCATCCTAATCTATAACCCCTCATATTATAGTCTGTAAACCTCCTGGAATGTAAAGGGAGGTTTACTTTTTTGTGGCATAGTCTTTTCGAACACGGCTTAAGGTTTCCCTTGATATGCCTAGATAAGAAGCAACCATGTGTAGGGGGACTTTATTGAATACACTGGGATAGGTTCCCTGAAATTCCAGATATCGTTGTTCAGCTGAATTGCTAATCAAAGAAAATATACGTTCCTGGCTCGTTTCAAAAGCTCTGGCATTAAGACCTACATAGAACCTTTTAAGATTCGGAATATTTTTCAATAATTCCTCCCATACGGGTTTTGGCCACAAAATGACGTTGCTTGCGGATAGCGCTTCAATATTGTACTTTGCTGGTCTTTCATGGTTATAACTTTCGTGATCTCCAATCCACCAATTCTCCACACCAAAACGTACCGTATGATCATTGCCATCACTATCGAATCGATAGAGACGAAAACAGCCGCTGGTAATAAAACAAATCTGACTCCAGGTCTCACCATCATGAAGTAATGACTGCCATTTCCGTAAGCTTTTGACTATAGCTGCTTGACGAATCATTTCCAATTCTGGAATGGATAGTTCACAAAATTGCAGGAGATATTTTTCAAATACGTTAAACATTCGTCTCAAATATATTCAAAATAAAGATGTCATATGGCCATATCTACACAAGGTAAGCTTGCTTTCTCTGATAAGGAAGCTTCATAGTGATCAGGAAACCAGAAAAAACACCTACACTTTTGAAAAGCGATGTTCTCAATAGAGCCGCTGTAATTGATGACTGATAAGTGCTCGGCAACCTGGATATTCCGCAGCGATTGATCACCTCGTTCCGGAATTGCAGACAATCAGTTCCGGAACAATTTGACCATCATAACTCATTGATCATAAATTTGAATTTCCATTTACTGATTACACAAATCGGTGGTCTAAATCCTACGGAATCACTTGGTCAAGCCGTCCGCAATATCCACCATAATAGTATTTCGACCCTCTTTGATTTTGATTTACTAACGAAGCTTACGTATATATCACAATTATGTTTTGTGTTTATGTAACCTTTCTTGCACGGAAGAACACCCTGGTAAACGACGATGACCAGGGTGTTTTTCTTTAGTCCAAGATTGCATCTAGCTTTGTCAAGACTTCATTGTTTGGTTGGTTTTGTTTCAACTCCCAGCTACAAACTGTTGCGCCGTCGACTCCTACAATCTTTCCCAATTGTTTTTGGGTAAGTCCATTTATGTATCTGTGTGCTTTCAACTTTCCTGAAAGAGTAGTCAAATCAACCTCAAATGGCAAGTAGCCTAAAAAATTTATAATATGAGGGAAATATTGGATTTGAGGAATGCTTCTGTTCTTTTCCCAATTTGTGATGCAGTCTTCAGTAACTCCACAAATGCTTGCCACGTCTTTTTGAAGCAGCTTTAGTTCCATTCTTTTCTTTCTTATATGATCACCTATCGATACTGGATTTTCAGGAAAGGAAGTAGGCATTGGTTTTCCGGTTTCGCTTTCAAAACGCAAACAAGGCAACGCATGTATGCCGAAGTGTGTCGGTTGCGTTGCCTTGTTCGGAACAACTTTGTGACTGCAAATTGAAGTATTGTCTCTGGTTTCAAAAAGTTAGTTACCCTACCTACAAGTGTGTAGTAGTGTTTTTATTCAAGACTTTCCGTAAACTGTAGATAAGTATAAGTGAAAAGTCGGAAGGATAAGAATTCATTACCACCTGAACCGACCTAACAACTATTTACGGCCCTTTAATAAATCAACAAATCATTTTGAAGCTATTATTTTTTATTCGATGCCAAACACTTTTGTCAAATACGCTGGATAGCTCTCTAAATCATTTGCAATATCTCCATCTTTGAAAATGTCGAAACAATTGTAATCTGCTACAACTTCAACACCACAAAAGCGGTAATTACTGGTAATCGCAATAAAGGCGTCCGCTGTACTTCTACCTTCAAATAGAACTTGATTTGGATCATTGAACGAAGCAGCAGGAGCATTCCAAGTAGCACAAACCATGAATTTTTTGCCTTGCATTTTTCCACCTGTTCCATATTGTTTAGACGGATCTTCCTTTGTACGTCCGTCACCGAAAAGAAACTTCTGACTCATCAATCCGCTATTGAATACTTCGTCTACATATTTTTTGTAGATCCATGGTGCTCCGAACCAATTAACAGGCGTTTGTAGGATAATAATATCTGCTTGCAGATGCTTTTCAACTTCTTCTTCAGGAGAATAACCAGTTTCGACTTTTGTTTCTAAAACCTCAAAGTTGTTCGCTACAAAAAGATCTTTTGCTTTCTGAAAGAACGCGGCATTTAGCGTTCCTTCGGTCCAATTGGGATAAGTTAAGTGCGTATTAATTAACAATACTTTTTTTGATTGTGCCATGTAATTTTATTTTGTTGTTCATTTATAAGTCGAATACTTTCTTCAAGTAGGCGGGATAATTTTCCAAATCTTCTTTGATATGCTTGTTATGAAAAACATCGTAGCAATAATGTCCCGGCACTACTGTATATCCTACAAAGGAATAATTTGCACCTATGTTGGACAAAGCATCATCAGCGCTTTTGCCTTTCCAAAGTGGTTGTTTTGGATTGTTGAAACTTTCTTCAGGCGCATTCCAGGTAGCAGAAAGTAAAAACTTCTTACCCTGCATTTTTCCACCTGTTCCATATTCTTTAGTCGGGTCAGTTGCTGAACGTCCATCTCCTGAAAGAAATTTTGCGCTTTTCATTGCACTGGTAAATACATCATCCACATATTTTTTATAAATCCATGGTGCATTTTCCCAGTTTACAGGCGTTTGCAATACGATGATGTCGGCTTGCATATGTTTTTCCACTTCTTCATCTACAGTATAGCCAGCTTCAATTTTTGTTTCTAAAATCTTAAAGTTTTGTGATAAGAAAAACTCTTTGGCTTTGTCATAAAAAGCTTGGTTCAACTTACCTTCTGATAAGCCTGGATAAGTTAAATGAGCATTAATAATGCAAAACCGTTTTCTGCTTTTCGGTAGGTTTTATTTGTGCATTAATGCTAGTTCCGAACGACAGCAATGCGATAAACATTGCAATTAAAAATCTTGTCTTCATATTTGAATTTATGATGTAGCAAAGGTATTTACACTAGAATTAGAAGGCAGAAACAGATTACTAATAAAAAAGAAACATTTTACTGATGAAAATTTAGCTCGCTAATTTATTTTGAATTCAATTCCGATCCTTTTCTTAGATAGATTACTTAAAATGGGTTGCAAACCAGTCCAACATTACTTTTGGATTTTGCCCAAAGTAATTGTAGCCCTGAAAACGCTGGTCTGTTCCCTCAATCCAAAACAGTTTTTTATCTTTTGCAGAAATGTTATTGTAAATTTCTTCCACATATTGAAAAGGCATTGAAAGATCGGCTTTTACCTGCGCTACCATTGTTGGCAAATGGTCTGCTTTAGAATTTTCCATTGGTCTGAAATCATCAAGAACGTAGCCGGTTTTCATTTTTAATGCTTCATCAAACAATTCATAACCATTTGGAATTTTTGCATTGTCCATCGCAGTTTTTACAAAAGCACGTGGTGGCGACGGTTGCAGTGCAATCATTGAAGTGATGTTTTTGAATTCTTCAGGATATTTATCCATTGCAACAAATGTAGAATTCGCACCCAAACATCTGCTGTATAATGCTATTTGCATATCTTTTGTATCTGGACGAGACCTTGCATAACGCAATGAGCCAATAACATCACGATATTCCACGACACCGTGTGCTACAATACCACCATTTCCTGCACCACTGCGTCCGTGATTACGCATATCATAAGCAATGATATTGTAGCCAGCATCATGCAGGATTTTATATTCTGGTAAAAAATTGACTTCAAAACCGCCAAAAATTTTCCAAGGTTCCAAATGACCGGGATAGCCAGAACGATTTGCAGGCATTGGATGATTGGCGATAATGAGTTTATCTGAGTTTTTGGCAGGAATAAACCATCCTTCCAATGGCACACCATCTATCGCTGGAAAAAATATATCTTCATAAGTCATTCCATATTGATCGGGTGTATGCAAAATCGGCGTACGGATAGAATGTGCCATCAGCTCGGCCATTCCATTGATAAATTCTGTGTTTTTCGCATTATTTTGTGTATCCATTGTTTCACTGTTTTGTATTAAAGAAATAGTACGTAATGCCCAACCTTGTGTGGATGTAAGACGCAGTTGTCTGGCGGAAGTATATTCTTGCGAATTATAAAATTTTTCAGCTTCTGCAAGCCCAGCAAACTCTGCCACACCAAGAACTGCTTCAGGATTGCCTTCCAGTACCGTTAGTTTTTCATTGAAAATAAAAAACTTTGCACCGTATTTTTTACCAAGCCCAGTGGTGGCTTTCATATACTTATTATAAACTGGTCGGTCTTTTATGGTATAGTTTATAAATTGGTATGCCTTCGGCTGATTTGAAGTAAAGGCATCCGTTGCATCACCTTCTGTTAGTATTACCCAACCTTCTGTTGCTGAAATTCTAAGTTTTTTGGCAACATTATATTCCTTTGAATTGTAGAAGCTTTCGGCATCGACAAGGGTCGCAAATTCTGCAATGGCAATCAAAGCCCCAGGCTTTCCTTCCAGCACCGTTGGATTTTCATTGTAAACAATTACTTTTCCATTACTCTTTGTAACAAACGAACTTGCAACCTGGTTATATTGATTGTAAAGCGTCCGATCTTTCACATCATAATTTGCTATTACAAAGTAATGCTTTGCAGTTGTCGGTGTTTTTACCTGAGCTGAGGAAAGCATTGAGGCAAATGCAAAACAAATCTTAATTGATACCGTGATTACTTTATTCATATTGATTGTTGTAAAATGATTAATTTAATACAACAAAATTAGTTTGTATCACGCCAAACGACAGAAACAGATTACCAATAAAAAAGAAACATTTTACTGATAAAAAGGTGTTTTTTGAATTTTATAATCAAAAAAACATGATGAGTTACCTCATCACGTTTTTCATTATGACTTAATACTTTGGTTTGCTTCGCGATAAATCTCGTCCGTAACAGGTTCAAGCCAAGTATTTTCATTAGTTGTCGGATTGCACGCGATACCAAGATGCGAAAACCAACTTTCTGCTGTTGCGCCGTGCCAATGCTCTACATTGGGAGCTATCTCTACAACTTCGCCCGCCTTTAAAAGTCTTGCGGGTTTCCCTCGTTCCTGATATAATCCTTCGCCACCAACAATTATTAAAATCTGCCCGCCTGTGTGCGTATGCCATTTATTTCTGGCGCCCGGTTCAAAGGATACATTAAAAATGGGGACATTCAAATCTTTATTGATTGTGAGTGTTGCTAAATAAGATTTGCCTGTGAAATATTGTGCGAAACCAGTGTTTTCTTCTCCTGTTGGAAAGTCACTGATTTTTGGAATCTCTGTATTCATTTATTTTAATATTTTAATGAAGAAAAATTTTATTTAAGTTGATAGGCAACAATTGAATTGCCGTAAAGTGTTGGAACATAGATAATTCCATTTTTTGAATCAAATTTCAGATCAGCAGATCCTATTTTCTCCGCTTCGGTATTTAATATCAATTCCATTTTGCCGTCCTTATCCCAATGATAAATATGCCCATTGTAAACAGTCGCTAAAAAACTGCCATTGCCCAATGATGCCAAACCGTCTGCACCTGGTTGAAATTTCGCTAATGAGGTTAATTTTTTATCAGCATCTGATTTGAAAATATCTGTTGCGGTTACCATAAAAAGGTCTTTTCCCACGATCTGCAATCCATTTACGCCAGGTAAATCTTTAATATAAATCTCTGATTTTTCATTAATTATTCTAAAGACAATCCCTAAATCTACGTCGGAAGTATAAATGGAACCTTTATTATCAATTACCAAGTCATTCAATGAACTTGAGCCAGAAACCGGAATACTTCGCTTAAGTTTTCCTTTTTTGATGTCGATTATTAAAATTTGGTTGACATCAGCTACGTACAATTTTCCTTTCCAAATACCCATTCCCTCTGGTGTATTTAACCCTGTTATCCAATTTCCATCTATAAGTTTTCCATCTAATCCAATTTTTGCAATTTTTCCTTTGCCTTTTTCACGTAATGGATAATGGTCCAGTAAAGAAACATATAGTAAACTCTTGGTGGAAATTACCGATTCTGGGAAAGCAATTTTCTCAGTCTCCCACAGCTTTGTTAAAGTAATTTGTGCCTGAGCGGAAAAACCTATAAAGAGAAAAAGAATAATTTTTAAATATTTCATAGTTATAATTAACAGGTTTGTCTTCGATTGATATTATCATCATTAAATGACTTTTGTTCATCGTTTTCGTTTATTTTTATTAAACAAAAGTAGAAGTTGCAGAGAGTGCCTACAGGTAAATATTACCAATAAAAAAGATACAAACTATTGATTGCATAAAAAAAGCATTCCTAAGTTTTAGAACGCTTTTAGCATTATATTTTAGCCAAAGATTGGATTCGGTATTGTTTGGGTGTTACAATCATTTGCTTTTTGAAAAACTTTGAAAAATAGTTAGGATAATCAAAACCTAGCAAATAAGCAATCTCTGTAGTATTCAAATCATCGCGTTTTTCAAGTAGTTCCTTCGCCTTTGCAATTACTGCCTCGTGAATATTTTCGATTGCCATTTTCTTTGTGATCTGCTTGATAATATCCCCAAGATAATTAGGAGTCAATCCCATTTGATCAGCAAAAAACTGAACTGTAGGAATATGATTTACCGGCTGACTGTAATAATTTTTCAGCAGTTGCTGAAACTCGGATACGATAGGACTGTATTGCGTCACGTTTGTAGAAAACTGTCTTTTGTAAAATGATTCTACTAAAGAAACCATCACGTGAACATAGGAAAGCAATACCGTGAAATTATCTTTTTTATATTCATAATATTTCAGCATCAAAGCAAAAATAGCACGAATTTCCTGCTCTTCTTTTTCAACCAGAAGTAAAGGCTCATGCTCTCCATAATTGTAATAATTTTTGAAAAGGAAGCGATTTTCATCAATGAGCCGTTTAGAAAACTGCAGGTATATCCCATTAAATATAGGTTCAATATCCCATCCATTGGAAACGTCTGGACTGTTAAAAAATACCGCAGTTACAGGTTGGGTAGTTGCAGGATCATAACCCGAAACAGATTTATCAATGAAATTGCTCTTGATTGCTATCCTGTAAAAATCAATCGACACAGGTTCGGATTTCAGACGCATTGTTGAAATATCGTAATATCCGATATCGATATCTTTGTCTAAAGGTTTTGGCAAACCCAAATATTCATTAAACGATGCTATGTCTTTATACAATTTCATTGATAAAATATTTCCTTCTTAATTTTCAAATCCTAAAGAAGACGACAATTCTCTGTGGGATTCAATCTCTTCCTGTAAATCTTTGATTTTTCTTTCTATCTCTGAAATTGCATCTGTACCAGCTATCCAACGTTTTGGCGGTGTACTTTCACTCGCTACCTTAAGCAATGCTGTTGCCAATTTTGCAGGGTCGCCTCCTTGAGTACCACTCATTGCTTGCCATCCCGGACGGAGAATTGCAATACGTTCTGCGTAATCTTCAATGTTTAATTCATTCCAAATTGTTGATGATGGCTCCAATAAATTGGTTCTGAAAAATCCTGGATTAACAATAGTGGTATTGATACCAAATTGTGAAACTTCCAACTGTAGCGATTCCATCCAGCCTTCCATTGCAAACTTAGATCCTGCATAAGCGGTACAAAGCTCGTAACCTACTAATCCTGCCGTAGATGTTACTGTAATGATATGTCCCGATTTATTGCTTCTCATAATGGGTAAAACAGCTCTTGTTACATTCATCGGTCCAAATGCATTAACTGCAAATTGACGCTCCATCTGGGCTTGGCTCAGTTCTTCAAAATAACCGGCATAAAAGCTACCTGCGTTGTTCACCAAAATGTCGATTGTTCCAAATTTTTTAATTGCAGTTTCTACACCTGCATTTATTTCTTCAGGCTTAGTAACATCCATCTGTACTACTAGCAGATTATCATTACTATCACCAAAAGCTTTAGCAACTTTATTTGCATCTCTTCCAGTTGCAATAACTTTATTGCCTGCGGCAAGTGCTGCTTTTGTGATTTCAAAGCCGATACCACTGCTTGCTCCAGTGATCAGCCATACTTTGTTTTGTTTCATGATCTTATAATTTGGTTATCTATCCTATTCATTTAATTAATCTTATTGACAGTAGGTCATCTGCATTGCGTTCATCCTTCCTCCATAAACTTTCAGTTTTGCAAATTCTGTTTCCAGCTCCTGAAATTCTGATGTCGTTAATTTGACATCGTAAGCACCTAAATTCTCGTTCAAATGCGGAATATTGCGGGTTCCAGTGATCGAAACAATGAATGGTTTTTTTGCTAATAACCAAGCCAGTGCAATTTGTGAAGCAGTTGCGTTTTTGCTAGATGCAAAACGGTTCAGCAGATTTACGATAGGCATATTTGCCGCTAGGCCTTCAGGAGTAAAACGGTCAAATGTAGAGCGCAGATCTAATTTACTGTCAAATGGTGTTTGCGCATTCAGTTGTCCAGCCAAATATCCCATTCCCAGTGGCCCCCATGGCACAAAACCAATTCCCAGTTCTTCACATAGGTCTAAGACGCCATTTTTCTCTACGCTACGCTCCATAAATGAATATTCTGTTTGGATAGCCGAAATAGGCTGAACCGAATGTGCTTTACGGATGGTTGCAGTATTAGCCTCAGACAGACCAAAATGCAAAACCTTGCCCTCCTTTATCAAATCTTTAACAGCTCCTGCAACATCCTCGATAGGTACGTTTGGATCAACTCTGTGTTGATACAAAAGATCAATTCTATCGGTTCTAAGACGTTTCAGAGATTCTTCTACAACTTTTTTGATGTGCTCGGGTTTGCTGTTTAAGCCAATATTTGGCCCGCCGATCTCAAAACCAAATTTGGTAGCAATAGCAACCTTATTTCTGAATGGGGCTAATGCTTCGCCTACCAATTTTTCATTTGTATAAGGTCCGTAAACTTCAGCAGTATCAAAAAATGTAACACCGCTTTCGTAAGCTTTGTGGAGAGTCTTGATTCCTTCTTCTATTTTTGCAGGGGCACCATAATTGGCACTGATACTCATGCAACCAGCACCCAAAGCCGATACTTTCAGTTTTCCCAGGTTTCTTGTATTCATATTATCTTTTTGATCACTATTTGCATTATCCAATTGTGGTTCCTTAACAGATGATGACATTAATGTGGGGGCTAATACCAGTCCAACTCCCGCAATTGCAGATTGCCCGATAAATTTTCGTCTTGAATTTCCATTATTATTACCTTGCTGATTTTCCATAGGGTCGTGTTTAAATTATTGAACAAATTTAGCTACACTGGAAAAAGGAGATGGAAACAGATTACTAGTAAAAAAGATACAAATTACTTATAAGCAAAAAACGCCCTTTCGAAGGCGTTTTACTTTTAGTTTTGCAACTTTGCACTAAGCTGCAAGCGATATTCTTTTGGCGTAGAACCGACCATTTTTTTGAAGAATTTTGAAAAGTAATTGGGGTATTCAAATCCTAATTCATATGCTATTTCTGTTGTGTTCATGTCCTTATTCTGTTCGAGTAATTCTTTCGCTTTTCGAATTACAAACTCATGAATATTTTCAAGAGCCGATTGTTGGGTGAAATGTTTAATAATATCACCTAGATAATTAGGAGTTAAACCCAATTTATCAGCAAAATACTGAACATTGGGAAGTTGGTTTACTGGTTTACTATAGTAATCATTCAGGTTCTGTTGAAAATCGGTTACGATCCGATTGTATGCCCTCGGGTCAGTTGAGAACTGTCGTTTGTAAAACGCCTCGACCAAAGAAAGTAGCACGTTTACATACGATAACAAAACACCAAAGTGATTTTTTTCACTTTCATAATAATTGAGCATTAGTTTGAAAACTGCTTTGATTTCTTCCACCTCTTCGTCTTTCAGTTCCAAGGCTTCATGCTGACCATAATCGAGATACGTTTTAAACAAAAATCTGTTTTCCTCAATCACTTTTTTAGAAAGCTGAAGGTACATTCCTGTGTAATCAGGTTCGGCATCCCATCCGGGAGGTATAATCACTTCCGGACTATTGAAGAATATCGCTGTCTTTGCCCCAACCAGTGGTGTAGACTTTCGTTTATAGTTGATTTTAATAGAAATTCTATAGAAATCTACCAGTACCGGTTCTGATACCGATTTTATCTTTGGAGGATCATAATAACCAACATCGATATCATTATCCAGTGGAATGTCCATCCCAATGTATTGATTATATGAAGTGAAATCTTTGAAAACTTTCATATTATAAAGTTAATAGTTTGGATAATAAAGTTTTAAAGAATCAGTTATCAAGATTGTTCTTATAGGTCTTCGAATTCTGGTGATAATCCACCCAATGAATAGGGTTTAAATAAACAAATATAAAAAAGTTCATCAATTTTTGAACCGTACTTATTTATGCGTCTGCAAAATTGTCGCACCAGTGGTGAGACAATTCTAAAACTCACAACGATGTTGAGATAAATAAAGCCAATAATTTCATGCAGTTTCTGTAAACAGTATTTCAAGTTTCTGTAAATATTCCTGTTTGGGAATACTAGTTCCGTTTTCCCAAGAAAGAATAGTTGAACCGTCGACTCTAAGAAGCTGACCCAGTTTCTTATTACTCAAATCCATTCCGCCATCTGTAAGCCTTTAATCGTCCCGAAAGGATCGTTTCATCAATCTCAAATGGACAGTATCCTAAAAATTCGATAATTTGCGGATAATAATTGATCTGAGGAATACTCCTATTATTCTCCCAATAAGTAATACAGTCCTCACTCACCTTGATAATCCTTGCTACATCGCTCTGCAATAACTTCAAATCCATTCTTTTCTTTCTGATGTGTTCACCGATAGTAACTGGCTCGCTTGGATAACAAGCGGACTTTGGCTTATCCTGCTGTCTCTCATAACGCAAACAAGTCAACGCATGTATGTCGAAGTGGCTACTTACGTTGCCTTGTTCACGAAGGGTTCTTCAATTATGGTCATTCTGAGACAACAATTAACAGCGGTTGTTCTGTAATGCAAATTATCAAAAACTCATCATCAAAAACTATAATTACGATTTGAATAATGGAATGAGTTTATGATAATCAGCTAAAAGAAAAAAAATATTCCAAAGTAAATGTGGATGAGTTTGATTATTACATCGCACTGGTATTTGATCCAATTTAATTATTGAGAAACGAGGGAATAATGAGAAATGTAAATATCATTCCTGAAGATGTTCGCCGTTATTAACCTGAAAACAGCATGTGGTATTCTGATCAAGTATACCTTTCCACAAAGTGACGCATTATAGATTTTAAAAAATATCGATCTCAGAATTAATGCTTCTCTGAGTGAAGTTAACTGTTTGAGCATGGTTTTCTTAAGATAGTTTAAGAGTAAATCGAAATTGCAATCAGTATTTTAGCATTCGTGCTTTCTAGTTCAAATCATAATAAACCGCTAATCATGAGAAAAGTATTCAGGAGTATAACACATCACTACTTTACTACAGTTCTAATTCTACTTTCTATGACCATTTTGGTCGCTTTTAAGGAAAGTAAAGAGATTCTCAACCTTGCCGATCTATTTAAAAAAGGAAAGCTGGAGACTATGAATCGAGATATAACCGTAAATAGAGAGTCTGGTAGAGATTTTATCTCCTTAGGAACCAGAACAGGTGAAGGTGCTGTCTGGCTTTCTGTGAAACTGTTCAGGAATGGTAGGATAAAGCTAGTTGCAAGAGGAAAAGATGTGCTGCAAGGGAGCTTTATGGGAATTTATTTTCATGGGAAGGATACCCTGAACTTTGATAATGTATACTTACGGCCTTTTAACTTTAGGGCAACTGATCCCGTTAGAAAGATCCACGCGATACAGTATAGTTCCGCACCAACATTTTCTTGGGAATATTTAAGGAAAGAAAAAAATGGAATCTATGAAAAGGGAATTGAGGATGCCCCAAAAGCAAATGACTGGGTTACTCTTGAAATAGTAATTGATAATGAAGTAATAAGCGCTTATGTCAATGATTCAAAAACACCGTCATTGGAGGTTAAGAAGCTAAACAGAAATACTACTGGGAAGGTTGGCATCTCAGGGTTTAATGCTGATTTTCAGTCTATCGAGATAACGTATGCGGATTGAAAAAATCCCTAATATCAAATAAATACTACAGCAGTTATTGAACTGATAGTTTTAAACATCAATTACTCGCTTCATCAAATATATTTCTCAACAGATGTAAATAAAAAAATCCCCAACTGTAATTTGTCGGGGATTATAGGGTTATTTCTTTATAGCCTTCAGCGATAAACCTATTTCTACGTCTTTAGATATGATCCAGTTTTCAGGACTTCCCTCTGCTTTGTAATTTATTCCCCAAGCTGTTCTGTCAATAATAAACTTGGCATTGGCGCTTACACTTGATTTAGTTACTTGCACCTTTGCTGGAAACGTTACGTTAAGTGTACTATCTTTTAGAGTAAGATTGCCGCTAATCAAAATGTTGGGATCACGCAATAAGCTAGTTTGTTTATCACCTGTATATGGCTCAACCTTTGTTATCACGAACTTAGCTGTTGGTACTTTAGCTACATTAAAGAAGTCCGCGCTTTTTAGATGTCCTTCAAGGTCTGAAGCTTTTTTATCCTTTTCAGTAACTGACGCTGTATCAACGCGGAGAGAAGCCATACTTAATACAAATTGACCACCTTTTAGGGAATCATTTTCAATGGAAACAGTGCCCGAACTAACACGGATTGTACCCCACCGAGGTGCTAACCCACCTTTATGAGTTGCTTTCCAGGTTACAGAAGTTGCAATAGTATCAATATCTAAAGCATCCCCTACTTGCGATGCAGCCACTTGTTTATCAGTAGTTGTTGCTTTATCACTATTTGTACCTCCACAAGAGGCAAGGAAAAAAAGCGTACTTAGCGCTACAATAAGTCTTTTCATGTTTTGTTATGTATTTTAGAGTTTATAAATTAATGTTTGTTTTTCCGAGTGACACAAAGGTATCTAAAGGAATTATCACCAATCTTGACAAATGATAATAAATGCTCCCGCTATATGGATGGTTAAATTCTAGTATACAGTCTTTATGTCAGTATTTTTCTGCTAAATTCCTACCTTGGTCCAGTGAAGCAAATAAATCTCGACGACTTATCTTTTACCACCGTAGTAAACTCATTCAAGACCTCTTTTCCATTATCGGCAATGGAGAAAATGGAGTTGTGCACTCGGTTTGCAGAACGGATAATTAAACGGCGAAGCTTCATCTTGCAGCAGGGTGATGTATGTAAACACTTTACCTTCGTGGTCTCAGGCTGTTTCAAGATGTATGTTATTGATCAAGCAGGCAAAGAACACAACCTGCAATTTGCCGCAGAAAACGACTGGATCGCAGATCTTGCTAGCTTCTATTCGGAAAAACCGAGCAGTCTTTATATAGAGGCAATTGAACCTTCCACAATCCTTCAAATCAAACATGACGATCTGTTGCACCTGTACATTAACTACCCGAAGTTTGACCGTAATTTTCGTATAATCGCTGAGCGGAAATACATCGAGTTGCAAAATAGAGTCTTACAAGCCATTAGCAATACAACTGAGGAACGTTATGAAAACTTTCTGGAACAATATCCTCATTTGAATAACCGTTTACCTAACACCCAAATCGCCTCTTACCTTGGTATCACACCAGAATTCTTAAGTAAGATCAGGAAAGACCTGGCGCATAAGCATTAGGCCAAATCCACCTGGTGCAAACAATAATTCGATACATATGGAACGATAAAGCTAATGAAACTATCTTTCCAGTGACGAATCAATCAGGCCGGCATTAGATTCTATATCTAACTTCTTGTAAAGCGGGGTTGGTTCAACAGTGATAAAGATCTCCATTGTTGGCCCTGATATCAGTTCCAACAAATGGCCTCCATGAACCGAACCATCCCGAACTGCCGCACTGAAATGGGTATGCGCAACGGGTTTGCCATTGTATAATGCGATATTGCCCATAAATGAAGCCACTTCAGCAGTATCTATCGCAATAATCTTAAACTGTTTTCGCTGGTAGTCAAACCAACCTGCCTTTGCCGAAAGCGCATCACCATCCCCTGTATAATGCGCACTTTTCACCTGATACTTTTGTGCAAATTCAGTCATACCGGATACCACTTCGTCGCCTTTAGCAAAAATGATCGCGTAATTTTTTGTTGACCCTGCCTGGCTTAATAATTTCACTTGCATGCCTGGCGCTTTGCCCGGCTCCACGGGATTTACCGCTGGTGCGTATTGTTGTGCCTGGGTAGATAATGTTACAGATAGAAGCAAAAGTAATGCTCCTATAACTCCTTTAATCATGCTTTTCATATAATGACATTGTTAAAAAGCAAAGTTTGAGAAATTCTACCACTCCTGCCCTTAAACAATTCTAAGTTTTAGGCTTAAACTATATTAAGGATGTTTCTTAATATAGTTTATGGGTTGATCTTAAAAATGATGGAGACCTTTGTTTCTATAAACTCGAACAATTATGAAAACAATTAAACTATTGACCATGCTTTGCCTGACTCTTGGAGTCATCAATTTTGCAAAAGCGCAAACTACAACTGCTGAAACTTTAAAAGACTGGGAAAGAGCAAGAGCTTATACCAAGGAATACCTGGATGCCATGCCTGAATCCGGCTACAGTTTAAAACCAACTCCCGATACCCGTTCATTCGCCGGCCAGATGCTTCACCTGGGTGATACCAATTATGGCTTTACAGCGGCTGCTACTGGCCAGAAAAGTCCTTTCGGCATGGGTGCACTTGAAAAATCTACGGGTTTATCAAAAGCAGCTGTGACAAAAAGTGTATTGGATAGCTATGATTTTGTAATTGCTGGTATAAAATCTCTGACTCCTGCACAATGGAATGAAACCATTAAACTTTTCGGCAGGTTTGATATGACAAAAGGAACCGTGTTCGCAAAAGACTTCGAGCACCAGACTCATCAACGGGCACAAACTGCAGCTTATTTGCACTTAGCAGGTGTAAAACCGCCAGCGGAAAAATTATTTTAAAAAGCCAAATATGAAAAAGACAATATTTATAATAGCAGCAACAATTTGTGCCCTAAACACATTTGGCCAGGAAATCAAATGGAAGGGTCAAACTTTTGCAGCAAAAAACGTAACAAGCGCGGTTGTAAAGCTAAATGGCGAAGAAGTATTAAAGGTTGAAAGAGATCTGAAAGCTCTGCCGTTTGATTTAAAGAATTTAGAACGTACCGTTGACGAACCTACCTATGTAAAGCTAAAGGGCGTAGATATAGAGAATGGCGTAATTGAAGTGAAGATGCTGAGTCGCATTCAAAATTCGGCACCTTTTGAAGGGGCACAAGGATTCATAGGCCTTGCATTTCGAATTAATGAGGACGATTCGGCTTACGAGTCAGTTTATTTGCGACCAAAGGTAGGAAGATCGGAAAATCAGTTTGCCCGAAATCATACCGTCCAGTATTATGCGTATCCTGATTACAAATTTGATAAGCTTAGAAAAGAAGGTGAGGGAGTGTATGAAACCTACGCAGATGTGGGTTTGGATGAATGGATAACCATGCGCATCGAAGTAACTGGCGGCAAAGCGAACGTGTATATCAATAACCAAAAAGCACCATCTTTTGTAGTAGCTAAATTAAAAGGCAAGACTGCTCATGGCGAAGTTGCCTTGTGGGTGGATATCGCAACCACTGGTTACTTCAAGGATTTAAAAATTACTAAATATTAAAATGATTGTGGTTGACTTAACCAAAGCATAATGACCAAACTTAAAATTTTTAAAATAAACGCGCTTCTTATAGTCTTTTTTGGCCTTGCAACGTTTAACGTATTGGGCCAGGACTTAGGGCATTTAAGAAGCTTTATGCAACAGGGCGCCTTACCAGCGAACCAGATCCCTTATGGTAATAATCCAAAAACTGGACATTATCTTAATACCGGTGAGGCAAAAATATATTACGAAATCTACGGCAAAGGAAAGCCGCTGGTTATATTGCATGGAGGAATAGTAGGTTCTACCTATGAAATGGCGCAGTTTATCGATAGTTTGTCTAAAAGCTTTCAGGTCATAGCTATCTCCACAAGAGGTCATGGTAAATCAGAGATGGGCTCGGAGCGCCCGAGTTATGAGCGTAAAGCTGCAGATGTTAAAGCAATTATTCAAGCAGTAACTAAAGACAGTGTAACTATTTTAGGTTTCAGTGATGGCGCTTACACGGGATATTACTTTGCAAAAATATATCCTGAGAAAATTAGGAAGTTAATTGCCATCGGTGCTGGAGAATGGAAGCAAGGATCCAGAGAATTTGCCTTTACCCGAAAAATGCTTTTTAGTTTGGATAGCCTTTATTTTAAACAACAATTGGCACTGATGCCAGAATCCAGGAAATATGATGAGTGGCTGCTGAAGACAAATCAGTACTACAATTCATTAACGGTAGGTAAAGAAGTTTTAAGCGCTATTCAATGCCCAGTTTTGGTGATGGCGGGACAGCTTGATCAAAATGCACCCTTACACACGGTCATTGCAGCTTACGAAATGATTCCTCATGCCCAGCTAAGCATAATTCCAAATGCACCCCATCCCGCTTTCCTGGTAAACTTTCCCGCGGTTTGGACGAGCCTGATTCCCTTTCTTAAGCAGTAAATGTGCATTGCGAGCTAAAAAAATAGATACCTTTTAATACAAATAATAAAAAATATGAGCACGCAACAAGAAAAGCTCGCAGCCGAAGAATTGGTTGCGGCTTACGCCAAGATATTAAATGCTGCTGATTCAGCAGCGATCCCCTCGTTTTATACCCATGACGGCGTATTTATGCCTGATGGCTTTAAGACGCTTCAAACAGCGGATCTGGTAAAAACAGGTGGCAGTTATCTGAAAAAAGCAAATTTTCAGATTAGCTATGACTTACAAGAAGTCGTGGTTGATAAAGGCTTTGCATTTATTAACGCTACTGCACAAGTAACAAGTACAGACCTTTCCACCGGAAAGATCATAAACCGTTCGAGCAGGGACTTTTTTGTACTGCGTAAACAGGAGCAGGAATGGAAGATATTTCGCTACATATTCAATCAGCAATAGGAGAAATGATTGGTGAAATCTATCAAAACAACCACAATGAAAGCAGCTGTAATTTTTAACGCAGGAGGGCCGGAAAACATAGTATTAACCGAAAGACTGATACCTGAACCTATAAATGGCTGGGTACTGGTTAAGGTTAAAGCTTTTGGCTTGAACCGCTCTGAACTCATGACCCGCAAGGGTTTATCTCCAAACGTCAGCTTTCCCAGGGTTCTGGGCATAGAATGTGTCGGTGAAATAGTAAATGACCCATCGGGCGATTTTGAATCGGGACAAAAGGTAGCTGCCTTTATGGGTGGCATGGGCAGAGATTTTGATGGCAGTTACGCCGAATATGCGGTGCTGCCCAAATCTTTGCTGACTCGTTTTGAAAGTAATTTGCCCTGGGAACAGTTAGGGGCTATGCCTGAAATGTTTCAGACAGTTTACGGTTCATTGCATTTGGCCTTGAAGATCAAGGAAGGAGAAACGCTATTAATCAGGGGTGGCACCTCCTCCATCGGCATGCTGGCTATTCAGCTCGCCAAAAACAGCGGCTTAACTGTGATTGCCACCACAAGAAAGGCAGAAAAAACAGAATTGCTACTTAATGTAGGTGCTGATCATGTGGTTATTGAAGATGGCCATATTAAGGACAAGGTTAAAGCGATCACCTCAGCAGGCGCGAATAAAGTATTGGAACTAGTGGGCACTTCAACGCTTAGAGATTCACTGGCTTGCACTTCCCCTGGTGGCGCCGTTTGCATGACAGGCATGCTGGCCGAACAATGGGCGATTGCTGACTTTGCACCAATGGAATATATACCGGCTACCGTTAGTCTGACCGTCTATGACAGTGGGCAAATCAGGGTTGACCAGGCAAGCTTTCAGCAGTTTATCCGAGATGTTGAGGCAAAGAAAGTGAGACTGAACATCGGTAAGGTATTTAAACTCGATGAAATTGCAGCAGCACACCAGCTAATGGATAGTAATTCCGCTGGTGGAAAGATCATAATACTTACACAGAGCTGAGTCCGCTTATAGCCGAATTGGAATGGTTTTAAAAGATTTATCAGCACCAGCGCTGAGCGATACTTTTATCGCAACAGCTTCAAAAGGATGTAGCTGCATGAGTCTAATAAAGATAATCGGTTCTGCACGGTTAAACTGGCCCAGTGCAGAACCACAAAACAAGTAATCATATGAACAATTTAATTAAGACAGTACTGGTAACCGGTGCAAGCAATGGTATCGGGCTAGGCCTAACTAAAAAATTATTGAACGAAGGCCTGAGTGTTATTGCAGTTACCCGTTCAGGCGAAATTTCAAACTTTTCGCATTCAAACCTTACCATTATCAAAGGTGATATCAGTAATGGAGAAAGTATAAACAATGTATCTGAGCAAATTGGCAGGTTGAATACTAAGATAGATGTATTGGTAAATAACGCTGGGGTCGGCCTGGATTTGGGGGACGAAATTCCAACAGCTGAATTACTAAAGGCAACTTTTGACACCAATACGACCGGTACGGTGCTGTTTACAGAAGCATTGCTTGACCACCTGAACGATGGATCTCAGATTGTATTCTTGTCAACTGCAATGGCCCTGCTTCGTAATGTAGCGCCAAATGCGCCAGCTTACCGAATGTCAAAAGCCGCAATCAATGTATATGCAGTTATGTTGAGCCAGCGCCTTGAAAGCAGAGCTATCCGGGTTACGCCTCTGCATCCTGGGTGGGTTCAGACCAGAATGGGGGGAGACAGTGCACCCGTTACCCTTGATCAATCAGTAAATGGTATTTACAAAGCCATTACAGAAAACACTGAAAGCGGTAAGTTCTGGAATATCGAATTAGCGGGACTTGAAGAATATTAAATGATTATCACAATAGAACGGTTTTTTTTCTCTAAAATTCACGTAACTATAATTAAAGGCTTCCGCAAACCGGAAGCCTTTCTTGTTGATGCCTATAAAATGGTTACGTGGTAATATCAGGCCTTCTAGTTTTTTACTATTAGCTTGATGGAAAATATAAGGAATGTTTCCCCTGTTGTGATTTTATTCTTGCTTTGTAATTATTGGAGCCAATGACATAGGTCGGCTAATTCTTCCGAACTAATCTGATGACCAATTGGATATTCATTATAACTTAGATTTACACCAATAAATTCTAGCCAGTTTTTGGCATCTCTCGCAAAGTGAATCGGCAGGGTATTATCCTGGGTACCGTGTCCTATAAAAACTTTGAGCTTTTTAAGTTCGTCATTTGTTTTAATCTGAGGCCTGATTTCTTCCAGTATTCGTCCTCCCAGAGCTATAACGCCAGAAATTTTATCCGGATAAAGCTGGCCAATGGTATAGCCCATAATAGCGCCCTGGCTGAAACCGCCTAAGTATATCTCCTCAAATGCAAACTTTTGCTTAATCTCCTGGACAAAATTTAATACAGCATTTCTGCTGGATGATTCCTGATCCACATTGTAAACAGGCCTACCAGTAGAGAAATCGACCTGAAACCAGGCGTACCTTCCTGTTGATAAGGTAAATGGCCCTCTTACAGAGATCACGTAAAAATCTTTTGGCAATTGATTTGCAAGCGCAAACAAATCCCCCTCATTGCTACCCACGCCATGCATCAGAATAACAGCTTTCTTTTTCAAAGAAGGAATACTCGGTTCTTGTATCAGGTATTGCAGGTCTGGCATATCACTAGGTGTATAATAATTTGAATTATGTAAGATATTGGTGTTCATTGTTGTTTGAAAAATGTATTAACCTAAGCGTACAGAGGTCATTGTTAAAGAACCCCCAACGGTTTTATCGTTAAAGAAAGAAACGGGGTCTTTACTGTCTTTTAAACCTAAAGTATATAAAAGCGGGAGATAGTGTTCCACCGTTGGAATGGCGAGTTCAGCTGCTCTGCCCAACCGATTGAAGTTGATTAGCGCATTGTGGTCTCCTTTAGCAATCAGGTATTTAAATTGCTCGTTGATTTCGGTTGCCCAATCATAGGCATAAGATTCGTTTAGTTTGTCCCAGGCGGCCATCCGTAGATTATGCACCATATTGCCACTGCCAATAATCAGTACACCTTTCTTACGTAGCTCGTAAAGTTCTCGGGCCAGGTCGTAATGGTATTGCGGAGCTTTGCTGTAATCAATACTTAATTGAAGAACCGGTATACTAGCATCAGGATACATATGTCGGATGATTGTCCAGCTGCCATGGTCCAGGCCCCAGTCATGATCCAGTTCTACATTCGTAGATTTTACCAGCGATACTGCTTCATGTGCAAGGATAGAACTCCCTGGTGCCGGATACTGAACTGCAGATAATTCTGGCGTAAATCCACTAAAGTCATGTATTGTCTGCGGGAAGTCCATTGCGGTAATGCGTGTGCCTTTAGTAAACCAATGGGCAGAAATGACCAAGACTGCTTTTGGAGTGGGTATTTCTTTAGCCGTCTGCGTCCACCTGCGGCTAAATTCTGAATCCTGAATACCATTCATGGGGGAACCATGACCTACAAAAAGCACAGGCATTAGGTAGCCGTCTTTTTGTAAGGTATTGGTGAAGGTTTTAAAGCTTGATAATGTTGTCATCTTATAATTCTCATTGGGTTGAATCAATTCATTTGCGGCTACTAAAAAGCAAAAACAGTTACGTTTTTTCCCTCCTTGCCAGCAGGCTACTGCAAGCCAACTTGCTTTATGAAAGTTTGATTGTCCCAGAATAAATGTTCTTCGATCATTGTACCGTTTTCCCAGATTCCGACAGTTGCCATCGGGAATTTAAAAGCTTTCCCGGTTGGTTGAATGAATTTACCATTGCCTATGGGCATAGGTTTGGTGAAGGTACCTTCAAACACACCTGTAACTACCGTACGGTTTCCGGAGCCAAACTTTATAGGGTGTTCCTTGATTCTTGTATCTGGCGCATACACAAACAGCATTTTCATGTCCTCAATATGCTTGGCAAGACCTTCAGTCACATGTCCGTCCGGCCAAAATACCTTGATGTTTTGTGCATGGCTTTCTTTGAATCTGTCCCACTTTTGATTGCTGAAGACATCAAAATCCAGGTTATCAAACGTCTTCAAGTGTGAAGATATGCTGTCGTTTGAACTTGTTAACTGGGCAGTAAGTTTTTTAAGGCTGTCAATTTCGGTAGTTGATGTCCCCGATGTTGAAGCGGCCGGTTGCTGGCAGCTTTGTAGAATTCCTAACGAGGTTAATAATACAGCGATGATCGCCAGTCTATTCAAGTGTTGTGCTTTCATGTTATTTTTTTTGATAACACAAAATTATAGTTTGCTGCTTCCTTGCACGATGATGATAAGCATGAAATAACATTGATTTTAGGCAACAAAAAGCATTGACTTAAATCAATGAAAAAGCACTTAATGTTTCGAAGCCATTTTGCGCCTCAAACGGCTTAAGGTTTCGGGGGTTAAACCCAAATAAGATGCAATCATATATTGTGGCACCCGATTGCTAATGTCAGGATAGCGGCTAATAAAACCTACATACTGGTCTTCCAAAGATTGGCTATGTGTTAATGAAAGGCGGTTTTGGAGGGATGTGTAAGCATTAGTAATTAGCAATCGCATATAAGTTTCGTACTTTGGATGGGACTTCAATAATTCGTTATGCGCAGTCTTACTGATTAATACTAGCTCTGTGTCTTCCAGGGCGTCTATATTGAGGGTAGCAGGTTCTTCTGTCAGGAAGCTAAAAAGATCAGAAATTGTCCAACCTTCAATTGCAAATTGCCTGATCCGGTCTATGCCATTTTCCTCAATCACAAACGATTTTAAAGCGCCTTTATTCACAAAAGCAATATACTTACAGACGTCTCCCTCCTGTAATAGATATTGATGCTTTCTCAACCTTTTGAAAATTAAATGTGCCTCAATCCCTTCTTGCTCATTTTTGTTAATGGCAACTTTCTCATTGAACTTTTCAAAAAATAATTTGGACATCAATTCAGACATATATGCAAAGATGACTTAACTGACTTGAAAAACCAAACTCAAGTAAGTAGACGAAACCCTACCCTATTAGGCCCATTCGTTTGTATAAAATTAAAACACAGAAAAAAATGAAATACAGCTCTATCAAAAAACGGTGGTGGCTGTTGCACAATGGCTATATTTTCCTTAACATCGATTCATTAGATTATTTATTCTGCCATTGGGAGAACTGGTACTGATTAATTG
>Ga0308163_10000988_pt1 | contig 36321 bp, 31 predicted proteins | sample PhyTR1_FD_201037 | JGI IMG/M metagenome (GOLD analysis project Ga0308163, IMG submission 201037) | Phyllosphere microbial communities from UC Gill Tract Community Farm, Albany, California, United States - DLSLT.R1 | ecosystem: Host-associated > Plants > Phyllosphere > Unclassified | place: USA... | reverse complement strand
GTGAGCGCGGTATTGTCCTGAACGAGCCATCGGTTGTGGCCATTCGGACCCACGGAAATCAGAAGAGCGTCGTTGCTGTCGGGATGGAAGCCAAGCGTATGCTGGGCCGTACCCCGGGCAACATCGCGGCCATTCGTCCGATGAAAGACGGCGTCATCGCCGATTTCAGCGTGTGCGAAAAGATGCTCCAGTATTTCATCAACAAAGTGCATGAAAACAGCTTCCTGCAGCCAAGTCCTCGTGTGCTGATCTGCGTACCGTGCAAATCCACCCAGGTTGAGCGTCGCGCCATTCGCGAATCGGCCCTGGGTGCAGGCGCACGTGAAGTGTTCCTGATTGAAGAGCCTATGGCAGCGGCCATCGGTGCCGGTCTGCCGGTCGAAGAAGCCCGCGGGTCGATGGTCGTCGACATCGGTGGTGGTACCACTGAAATCGCCTTGATCTCCCTGAACGGTGTGGTTTACGCCGAATCCGTGCGCGTCGGCGGCGACCGTTTCGACGAAGCGATCATCACCTACGTGCGTCGCAACTACGGCAGCCTCATCGGTGAATCCACCGCTGAGCGCATCAAGCAGGAAATCGGTACGGCCTACCCGGGCGGCGAAGTGCGTGAAGTCGACGTACGCGGCCGTAACCTGGCCGAAGGTGTTCCACGCGCCTTCACCCTGAACTCCAACGAAGTGCTGGAAGCGTTGCAGGAATCCTTGGCAACCATCGTTCAGGCGGTCAAGAGCGCGCTGGAACAGTCTCCGCCAGAGCTGGCATCGGACATCGCCGAGCGCGGTCTGGTGTTGACCGGTGGTGGCGCCTTGCTGCGTGACCTGGACAAGCTGCTGGCCCAAGAAACCGGTCTGCCGGTGATCGTTGCCGAAGACCCGCTGACCTGTGTGGCACGCGGCGGTGGCCGTGCGCTGGAAATGATGGACAAGCACACCATGGACCTGCTCTCCAGCGAATAAGTCGCCGAAGCGCTACCCTGATGAGCTCGACAGGCAGCATCTCCCGGTGCTGCCTGTGCGTGTTTGATTTGTTGACGTCCTGCTGTTGTATTGAACGCCTGATGCTGCAAATCTGACGCCCCTGTATTTCCATCAATCCGCACCAGGCCGGTTTCATGTCGCATGAATAAGCACAGCCAAACACAAGCATCCCTGGAAGGAGCGGCCCATTAAACCGCTTTTCTCAAAGGGCCCGTCGCTGGGCGTTCGTCTGTTGGTGCTGGTCGTCCTGTCCGTGGCCGTCATGGTCGTGGACGCGCGTTTCACCCTGCTCAAGCCTGTTCGCAGTCAGATGTCGCTGGTCCTGATGCAGTCTTACTGGATCGCTGACCTGCCTGAGCGTCTGTATCAGGGCGTTGCCAGCCAGTTTGGCAGTCGCACCGAACTCGCCGCTGAAAACGAAAAACTCAAGACCGAAAACCTGCTGCTGCAAGGCCGCCTGCAAAAGCTGGCCGCCCTGACCGAGCAGAACGTTCGCCTGCGCGAGTTGCTGAACTCCTCCGCGCTGGTCAACGAGAAGGTCGAGGTCGCCGAGCTGATCGGCATGGACCCCAACCCCTTCACGCACCGCATCATCATCAACAAAGGTGAGCGCGACGGTGTGGTGCTGGGCCAGCCGGTGCTCGATGCACGAGGCCTGATGGGCCAGGTGGTCGAATTGATGCCGTACACCTCGCGCGTCCTGCTGCTGACCGACACCACTCACAGCATTCCGGTCCAGGTGAACCGTAACGGGCTGCGCGCCATCGCCAGCGGCACCGGCAACCCGGAGCGTCTGGAGTTGCGCCACGTCGCCGACACCGCCGACATCAAGGAAGGCGACCTGCTGGTGAGTTCCGGTCTGGGGCAGCGTTTCCCGGCGGGTTATCCCGTGGCAACGGTCAAGGAAGTGATTCACGACTCCGGCCAGCCGTTTGCGATCGTTCGTGCGGTGCCGACGGCCGCCCTGAATCGCAGCCGCTATCTGCTGCTGGTGTTTTCTGACGGTCGTTCGCCTGAAGAACGCGCCGCCGACGCCGCGCAACAGCAGGAGACGCTTGACCGTCAGGCCGCCGACCCTGCCGCCGTGCCTTCGGCCACCGTGCCGGGCGCTGCGCCAGCGGCGACACCGAACAAACCGGTCGCGCCGGCCACGGTGCCCAAGCCTGCAACGACGGGTCACAGCGCTTCGCAAGCCCCGGCAGCGACAACGCCCGCCGCAGCCCCTGCCGCGACGCCCGCCAAGCCTGCCGCAAGCAAGCCAGCCACCAAGCCAGCAGCGAAGCCCGCCGCACCCAAACCGGCCACGCCGGCTGCCACGCCAGCGGCGCCGCGCCAGAGGGAAGAATAATGGCTCGTCACGCTCCCGCACGAAACGGCTGGGTGGTCTGGCTGACCTTTGCAATCGGTCTGCTGCTCAGCGTTTCGCCGCTCCCGCAATTCATGGAAATCTTTCGCCCGCTCTGGCTGGCGTTGCTGTTGGCGTTTTGGGCGCTGGCCTTGCCACACAAGATCGGCATGGTCACCGCCTGGATGCTGGGCCTGGCCGAGGATGTGCTGTATGGCACGCTGCTGGGGCAGAACGCTTTGATCCTGACGCTGATCACCTTCCTGGTTCTGTCACTTCAGCAACGCTTGCGTATGTTCCCGATGTGGCAGCAATGCCTGGTGCTTCTGGTGATTTTCGGCCTCGCGCAGCTGGTTCAGCTGTGGCTCAGCGCGCTGACCGGCAACCGCCAGCCGACCCTTGCGCTGGTCTTGCCAGCGTTGGTCAGCGCCTTGCTCTGGCCTTGGGTCAGCTACGGACTGCGCGGATTGCGCCTGCGTTTGAAGATCAATTGACTTGCTGACCGCTGATTGACCTGTGGGAGCGAATTCATCCGCGAGATGTCGGTACAGTCGATGGAGAGATATCGCCTGACACGACGTCTCGCGAATGAATCCGCTCCCACAGGATATGGCTCGGGCAATGTCTGGCAGATGTCTTGTGAAACACTGGATCGATCTGGGCGCCGATGTGCTCTTCGCCGGTTCTCACGCTACGCCTAAGCTGAAAGTCAAAGACACGGAGACGTCCCATGCCACAACTGATTCTCGCCTCCGGCTCCCCGCGCCGTCGTGAACTGCTGACGCAAATCGGCGTGCCGTTCACTATTCTCAGCGCGGACATCGACGAAACCCCGCTCCAGGACGAAACGCCTGCCGCGTATGTCGAGCGTCTGGCGCGTGGCAAGGCCGACGCCGGCCTGCTGCAACTCGCCAACGACCCTGCTTATTCCACTGCCTGCGTGCTGGGTGCTGACACCGCCGTGGTGCTCGATGGCGGCATCCTCGGCAAACCCGCCGATGAAGCCGAGGCTCTGGCCATGCTGGCCGCGCTGTCGAACCGTGAGCATGAGGTGTTGACCGCCATCGCCGTGGTCGATGAACAGCATTGCGAAACCCGCGTCGTCAGCAGTCGTGTACGTTTTCGCTCCATCTCCACCGAACAAGCCCACGCGTACTGGGCCAGCGGCGAGCCTTGCGACAAGGCGGGCAGCTACGGCATTCAGGGACTGGGGGCGGTGTTCGTGGAACATCTGAGCGGCAGCTATTCGGCGGTCGTCGGCTTGCCGTTGTGCGAAACCGCAGAAATCCTGCAGCGTTTCGGCATACCCTGTTGGCAATGCCTGGAAGGTGACAAGCCATGAGTGAAGAGATTCTGATCAACATCACGCCGATGGAGTCGCGCGTGGCCGTCGTTGAGAACGGGGTTCTGCAAGAGGTTCACGTCGAACGGACCCAGCGTCGCGGGATCGTTGGCAACATCTACAAGGGCAAGGTGGTACGGGTGCTGCCAGGGATGCAGGCCGCATTCATCGACATCGGTCTGGACCGCGCCGCGTTCATTCACGCGTCGGAAATCTCCATGCGTGAAGGCCCGGCGGTGGAAACCATCAGCTCGCTGGTTCACGAAGGCCAGAGCCTGGTCGTGCAGGTCACCAAAGACCCGATCGGCAGCAAAGGCGCACGCCTGACCACCCAACTTTCCATTCCTTCGCGCTATCTGGTGTACATGCCGCGCACGGCGCATGTCGGCATTTCCCTGAAGATCGAGGACGAAACCGAACGCGAACGCCTGAAACAGGTGGTCAGCGATTGTGTGGCCAAGGAAGGGATCAAGGAAAAGGGCGGTTTCATCCTGCGCACGGCAGCCGAAGGCGCCGGGGCGGATGAAATCATGATGGACATCCGTTATCTGCGCAGGCTTTGGGATCAGATCGGCGAACAGATCAAGACCATCAATCCTGCCAGCGTGATCTACGAAGACCTCGGTCTGGCGCTGCGAACCCTGCGCGACCTGGTCAGCCCCCGCATCGAAAAAATACGCATCGACTCCCGCGAAACCTTCCAGAAAACCACCCAGTTCGTCGCCGAACTGATGCCGGAAATTGCCGATCGTCTGGAGCACTACCCGGGCGAGCGACCGATTTTCGACCTGTACGGCGTTGAAGACGAAATCCAGAGGGCGCTGGAGCGCAAGGTTCCGCTCAAGTCCGGCGGCTATCTGGTGATCGATCCGGCAGAAGCGATGACCACCATCGACGTCAACACCGGCGCGTTCGTCGGTCACCGGAATCTTGAAGAAACCATCTTCAAAACCAACCTGGAAGCCGCCACTGCGATTGCCCGTCAGCTGCGTCTGCGCAACATCGGCGGGATCATCATCATCGATTTCATCGACATGGAAGACGGCGAGCACCAGCGTCAGGTCCTGCGTACGCTGGAAAAACAGCTCGAACGCGACCATGCCAAGACCAATATCATCGGTATCACCGAGCTGGGTCTGGTGCAGATGACACGCAAGCGTACCCGCGAGAGCCTTGAACAAGTGTTGTGCGAGCCGTGCAGCAGTTGTCAGGGCCGTGGCAAGCTGAAAACCCCTGAGACGATCTGCTACGAAATCTTTCGCGAGATCCTGCGTGAAGCGCGGGCCTATCAGGCGCTGGGTTATCGGGTACTGGCCAACCAGAAAGTCGTGGATCGATTGCTCGATGAGGAGTCAGGTAACGTGGCCGAACTCGAGGTGTTCATCGGAAGAACCATTCGGTTTCAGGTCGAAACCATGTACTCCCAGGAACAATATGACGTTGTACTGCTCTGACAGTGCTTGAAAGCAGTGGTGCGGGCTTCGGTAAGGCTTGTGCCGCTGTTGAAACCAGAACACCGAGCCCGACCGGCCGATGGCAAGGATGCCCTTTAAAGAGAACTATGCGTGGCGAATGAGTTTTTTCCGGACGAACACACACCTGCACGATTGAGCCGGATGCCATTTCCACGCTCTCTGCACGGAGGTTCGGCGGCATGGAGCGTCTGACCCGTTTTTTCGCAGCTCTGACGCGTTGGGGCCTGAGTGTGTGCGCGCTGGTGCTAGTGGTGGTGGCGTTGTACGTCAGCCTCGGCCGTGGGCTGGCGCCCATGGTTGCTGAATACCGGGCCGATGTTGAAAGCAAAGCGCAGGCTGCGGTTGGCATGCCCGTCAGCGTCGGACGCCTGGAAGGCAGCTGGAGCGGATTTTCACCTGTCTTCGTCGCTCGGGATGTGACGGTCGGTCAAGGCAACAACTCCGTGCGGCTGGACCATGTGCGTGCAGTGCCTGACCTGTGGGCGAGTGTGAAAGCGCGCCAGGTGCGTATCGCCCGGCTTGAACTCGATGGCCTGCAACTGGGGCTCAAGGAGGACAAGGATGGCCATTGGGCGCTTCAGGGGCTTCCGGTCCAGGACGACAAACCGTTCGACCCCGAACAAGCGTTGAAACAGATGCAGATGATCTCGCAGCTGTCGTTGTTCGACAGTCAGATCACGCTGCAACCCTACGAGCAATCCCCAATCACCCTGACCTACGTCAGCATGACCCTGAAGACCGGGAGCCTGCATCAGCGTCTGGATGCGCGCGTGACCTTGCCTGACGGCCAGCCGCTGTCCCTTAACGTGCGTTCAAAAGTACGCGCCAGCGAATGGCGAGATGGCGAGGCCGAGGCGTACCTGAGCCTGCCGCAGAGCGATTGGGCGAAATGGTTGCCGAAGAGCCTGACCCGTGACTGGAAGATCAAGAACCTCAAGGCCGGTGGTGAGTTCTGGCTCACGTGGGGCAAAGGCACGCTGCAGACCGCTGTTGCGCGGCTTAACGCGCCGCAGTTCACCGGGGCCTACGCAGAACGCAAGAACTCGAAGATCGACAACCTGGCGCTCAATGCGTGGTTTCAGCGCAACGACAAGGGATTCGCGGCTACGGCGAACTCGCTGGCCATGGACATTGCAGGCAAGCGCTGGGACAGCCGAATTGATCTAACCCAGACCGCTGCCACGTCTGACAACGAAGAGTTGTGGCACGTCCAGGCCGACCGGTTGGACCTGACTCCTGTCACGCCGTTGCTGGATTCGCTCGCACCGCTACCGGACAAGCTGATGGTGGTGCTCGATCACCTTAATTTTACGGGCGGCGTGCGTAACTTGCTGCTCGACTATCGCCCACAGGCCGCTGGGCCCAAACGCGTCAGCTTTGCCGCGAACCTGGACAAGCTGGGCTTCGACGCTTATCACGGTGCCCCTGCCGCCGGAAACGTCAGCGGCGCGATCAGCGGGGATCTGGGGCAGGGCGAGCTGCGCCTGAACACCGACGACTTCATGCTTCATCTGGCACCGATCTTCAACAATGAATGGAAGTACCGGCATGCCGAAGCACGTTTGACCTATGCGCTGGACGATCAGGGCTTCACGCTGATTGCGCCGTACATCAAGGTCCAAGGCGACGAAGGCAAGATCGCCAGTGATTTCCTGATCCGTCTGCATTTCAATCACGATCAGGAAGATTACATGGACCTGCGCGTGGGCATGGTCGACGGCGACGGTAAATACACGTCCAAGTACCTGCCCGCGATGCTCAACCCTGGCGTCGATCAATGGCTGCGCACGGCTGTATTGAGCGGCAATGTCAAAGAAGGCTTCTTCCAGTATCAGGGCTCGATCAACCACGATGCGCCGGACGTGGCGCGCGTCATCACGCTGTTCTTCAATGTGAAGAACGCGAATCTGGCCTTCCAGCCAGGCTGGCCGCAACTCACAGGTGTGGACGGCAATGTGTTCGTTGAGAACAGCGGGGTGCGGATCCGTGCCAGCAAAGGCCAGCTCCTGGGCACCCAGGTCAGCAACGTTGCTGTGGATGTTCCCCACACCCCGGCCGGCCAGCCTGGCCATCTGCTCGTGGACGGCGACTTCAACGGTAGCCTTCAGGACGGCATGAAGATTCTGCAGGAGGCGCCCATCGGCACCGGTCAGACGTTTGCCGGATGGCAGGCGGAGGGTCCGCTGCAGGGGCATATCAACCTCGATGTGCCGCTGGTCAAGGGCCAGGAGCCCAAGGTTGCCGTGGACTTCAACACCGACAGCGCGCGCTTGAGGCTGGCAGACCCCGTGCTTGATCTGACGCAGCTCAAGGGCAATTTCCGCTTTGACTACGCCAAAGGCCTGAGCGGCAAGAACATCAAGGCTACGGCCTTCGACAAACCGCTCAACGCCGAAATCTTTGCCGAGGGAAAACCCGGCGCCCCGGTGACGCGTATCGTCGCCAGCAGTCAGATCGCGACCAAGCGTCTGACCGATTGGCTGAATGTCACGCAACCCCTGCCGGTGTCGGGCGACCTCCCCTACCAGTTGCAAGTCACGCTCAGCGGTGCCGACAGCCAGTTGCTGATCAACTCGAATCTCAAAGGGGTGACGGTCGACCTGCCTGCGCCGTTCGGCAAGGTCGCCGATGAAACCCGCGACACCGATTTCCGGATGAACCTGCAGGGCGCGGAACGGCGTATCGCTGTGGGATACGGAAACCTTGCCAACTTCGCGTTCGCGGCGCCTGCAGGCAAGTTCGCGGACGGGCGGGGTGAGTTGTTCCTGGGCCAGGGCGGCGCGATTGTTCCGGATGCCAAAGGCCTGCGCGTTCGTGGGTCGCTGTCCGAACTGGACATCGCGCCGTGGCAGGCGATGGTCGAGCGTTATGCCGGCAGTGATCCGGGCGGCAGCGCCAAACAGCTCCTGAACAGCGTCGATTTGCAAATTGGCAAGCTCACGGCCATGGGCACGACACTCGATCAGGCCGACGTGCAGCTCAAGCGCAGTGACGCCAGTTGGGGCCTGTCGCTGGACAGTTCGAAGATCAAAGGTTCAGCCACGCTGCCGGATAACAAGGCGACGCCTGCCGACATCAATCTTCTGTACGTGAAATTGCCTGCGCCTGACCCAAATGCTGCAGTGGTCGAAAACGCGCCGGACCCGTTGGCTGATGTCGATCCACATAACATCCCGGCGCTGAACATCAAGATCACCCAGCTGTTCCAGGGCGATCAACTGATGGGCGCCTGGTCGCTGAAGGTCAGGCCGACGCCAAACGGTATTCAACTGAGTGATCTGAACCTGGGCCTCAAAGGCATCAACCTGTTGGGCAATGGCGGCTGGGAAGGCACGCCGGGCGCGACCAGCAGTTGGTTCAAGGGCCAGGTGGAGGGCAAGAATCTGGCCGACGTGCTGAAAGCGTGGGGTTTTGCGCCGACGGTGACCAGCCAGGAGTTCGAAATGAACGCCGATGGCCGCTGGCCGGGCTCGCCTGCGTGGGTAGGGCTCAAGCGTTACTCCGGCACGCTCGATGCGACGCTCAAGAACGGGCAGTTCGTCGAGGTTGAAGGTGGCGCACAGGCGCTGCGAGTGTTCGGTCTGCTTAACTTCAACTCCATCGGGCGTCGTCTGCGTCTCGACTTTTCGGACTTGCTGGGCAAAGGCCTGAGTTATGACCGGGTGAAAGGCCTGCTGGTGGCCAGCGACGGCGTCTATGTCACCCGTGACCCTATCACCATGATCGGCCCGTCGAGCAACCTGGAACTCAATGGCACGCTGGACATGGTGCGAGACCGTGTCGACGCCAAGTTGCTGGTGACCTTGCCGGTCACCAACAACCTGCCTATCGCGGCATTGATCGTCGGGGCGCCGGCCATTGGTGGCGCGTTGTTCCTGGTTGACAAGCTGCTGGGCGATCGCGTCGCCCGATTCGCCAGCGTCCAGTACAAGGTTGAAGGCCCGTGGAAAGAGCCTAAGATCACCTTCGATAAGCCGTTTGAAAAGCCGCAATAGTCAGAAGCCATTGGCGGTCGTGGGCAATCGGGGTCAATAAAGATGCTGCAGCTATCGATCAAGGAGCACCCATGTCCTTCGCAGTGATTCAGATGGTCAGCCAGAGCGACATCGAGGGCAATCTGGCTCAGGCCCGCGCGTTGCTCGAGCAGGCTGCGGCGTCTGGTGCGAAGCTGGCCGTGCTGCCGGAGAACTTCGCCGCCATGGGCCGTCGTGACGTCGCGGCCATCGGTCGTGCCGAAGCGTTAGGCGAAGGTCCGATCCTGCCATGGTTGAAACTTGCCGCTCGCGACCTCACGTTATGGATTGTCGCCGGGACAGTGCCGCTGCCGCCCGAAGGTCGGCCGCAGGACAAAGTCACCGCGTGTTCGCTGTTGGTCGACGATCAGGGTCAACAGGTGGCGCGATACGACAAGCTGCACCTGTTTGACGTGGACGTGGCGGACAACCGCGGTCGGTACCGCGAGTCGGACGACTATGCTCATGGCGATAACGTGGTGGTCGTCGACACGCCGGTGGGCCGGTTGGGCCTGACCGTGTGTTACGACCTGCGCTTCCCCGAGCTGTACACCGCCCTGCGTGAAGCCGGTGCCGAATTGATTACCGCGCCGTCGGCCTTTACCGCCGTGACCGGCGCGGCGCACTGGGAAATCCTGCTGCGCGCGCGAGCCATCGAGACCCAGTGCTACGTGCTGGCGGCCGCGCAGGGCGGGGTTCATCCGGGGCCGAGGGAAACATTTGGGCACGCGGCGATCATCGATCCATGGGGCCGCGTGTTGGCCGAGCAGGCACAGGGTGAAGCCGTGCTGCTGGCCGAGCGAGACAGTCAAGAACAAGCGTCCATACGGGCGCGCATGCCGGTATCGAATCACCGGCGATTTTTTTCGCAGGACGCTTTGCGGCCTGCCAACACCCCGGAGTGAATATGAGCGACGTGTCCTCTGTCAGCGAACACCTACTGGCGCCAGGCGGCCTGAGCATCGACAGCCTGCAATCGGTGCTGGGAGAGCTTGCCGGTCCCGGGATCGACGCTGCCGACCTGTATTTCCAGGGGCAGATTTCCGAGTCCTGGGCTCTGGAAGACGGCATCGTCAAGGAAGGCAGTTTCAACCTCGACCAGGGTGTCGGCGTGCGGGCGCAATCAGGTGAGAAAACCGGTTTCGCCTACAGCAACGCGATCACCCCGGAGGCCCTGAGCCAGGCGGCCCGTGCCGCGCGCTCGATCTCCCGCGCAGGCCAGAACGGTCGCGTTCAGGCGTTCACCACGCAGGACGTCGCTCAGTTGTACGCGCCGGACAACCCGCTGGAAGTCATGACCCGTGCTGAAAAAGTCGAGCTGCTCAAGCGCGTCGACGTCGCCACCCGTGCCCTTGATCCGCGTATCCAGCAGGTCACGGTGAGCATGGCCGGGGTCTGGGAGCGCATCCTGGTCGCGTCGACCGATGGTGGTCTGGCTGCCGATGTACGTCCGCTGGTGCGTTTCAACGTCAGCGTGATCGTCGAGCAGAACGGTCGTCGCGAGCGTGGCGGGCATGGCGGTGGTGGCCGTACCGATTACCGTTATTTCCTCGCCGAGGACCGCGCCATGGGCTATGCCCGTGAAGCGCTGCGGCAGGCGCTGGTCAACCTGGAAGCGATTCCGGCACCGGCCGGTACGCTGCCCGTCGTGCTTGGCTCGGGCTGGTCTGGCGTGTTGCTGCACGAAGCGGTCGGTCATGGGCTGGAAGGCGACTTCAACCGCAAGGGCAGCTCAGCCTACAGCGGTCGCATGGGTGAAATGGTCGCCTCCAAACTCTGCACCATCGTCGACGATGGCACACTGGCCGGTCGTCGTGGCTCGCTGAGTGTCGATGACGAGGGCGTCCAGACCGAGTGCACCACGCTGATCGAGAACGGCGTGCTCAAGGGCTACATGCAGGACAAGCTCAACGCCCGCCTGATGGGCGTGGCGCGCACCGGTAACGGCCGTCGCGAATCCTACGCACACCTGCCGATGCCGCGCATGACCAACACCTACATGCTGGGCGGTCAAAGCGACCCTGAAGAAATCATCAAGTCGGTGAAGAAAGGCATCTACTGCGCCAACCTCGGCGGCGGCCAGGTCGACATCACCAGCGGCAAGTTCGTGTTCTCAACCAGCGAAGCGTATTTGATCGAAGACGGTAAGATCACCGCGCCCGTCAAAGGCGCCACCTTGATCGGTAACGGTCCTGAGTGCATGAGCCGGGTGTCGATGGTCGGCAACGACCTGTCGCTGGACAGCGGTGTGGGCACCTGCGGCAAGGACGGGCAATCGGTGCCGGTGGGCGTGGGTCAGCCGACGCTGAAGATCGATGCGATCACGGTTGGCGGTACAGGGTCGTAAGAAGCAATGATGCCTTGTAGGAGCGCGCTTGCTCTGGGCCGCATTCGGACGATAGCGTCAGGCCACACGCCTTGATGTCGACTGATACACCGCCATCGCGGGCAAGCGCGCTCCTACAGGGGCGATACGGGTTTAACGCAATCCGCGTTTGGTTTCGTCCAGTTCGCGGATGTATTTGAAGATTTTACGGGTCGCGGTCGGGGCCTTGTTCTGCTTGGCCTCGTGTTGGGCCTGACGGATCAGCGAACGCAGTTGCTGGCGGTCGGCGTCCTGGTATTCGTTGACGAACTGTTCAAGCACGTCGTCAGTACCGGTCACCAGACGATCGCGCCAGCGTTCCAGGTTATGAAAGCGCTCGTTGTATTGGCGCGTGGAGGCATCGAGTTGATCGAGCAAGACCAGGATTTCATCCAGGTTCTGATCGCGCATCAGCCGGCCAATGAAAGAAATGTGGCGTTTGCGCGCGATGTGCGCGGTGTGCTTGGGAGCATCGGCCAATGCCCGACGCAACTCATCGGTCAGCGGCAGCTTGGCCAGCACATCGGGCTTGAATGTCGTCAAGCGTTCGCCTAGATCCACCAGAGCGTGCAGCTCTTTTTTGATCTGGGTTTTGCTTTTCTCTCCGTCAAAGGAGTCGTCGTAAGAATCAACCATGGGGGCCGTCCGCAAATAAACGCCGCCATGATAACCAGTCAGGGGCCAATTGTCCGGCCCAGTGGGCACTTGGTCAGTGCCGAACCCGGAATTTGATGGAGAAAGTCATGAGTGCATCAGAAAGCGTCGGCCCGCAGGCCTTGCCGGCACTGCAACAACAGGTCGAGCAGATCGTCGCCGAAGCCAAGCGTCAGGGCGCGACCGCCTGTGAGGTCGCAGTGTCGCTGGAGCAGGGACTGTCGACATCGGTTCGCCAGCGCGAAGTCGAAACCGTCGAGTTCAACCGTGACCAGGGCTTTGGCATCACCCTGTACGTTGGCCATCGCAAAGGCTCGGCGAGCACATCGGCCAGTGGAGCCGATGCGATCCGCGAAACGGTGGCCGCCGCATTGGCCATCGCCAAGCACACCTCCGAGGACGAAAGTTCGGGGCTGGCCGATGCCGCGTTGATGGCCAAGGAACAGCCGGATTTCGATCTGTTCCATCCTTGGAACATCAGCCCGGAAGAAGCCATTGAGCGCGCGTTGATCTGTGAAGCCGCGGCGTTTGACGCCGACAGCCGGATCAAGAACGCCGACGGCACGACGCTCAATGTGCATCAGGGCTGCCGCGTATACGGCAACAGTCACGGCTTCATTGGCGGGTACGCCTCGACCCGTCACAGCCTGAGCTGCGTAATGATCGCCGAGAAAGATGGCCAGATGCAGCGCGACTACTGGTACGACGTCAACCGTCAGGGCGAGTTGCTGATGGACGCAACACTCATTGGCAAGAAAGCCGCCGAACGCGCCGCAAGCCGCTTGGGCGCGCGCCCTGTGCCGACCTGTGAAGTCCCGGTGTTGTTTTCGGCGGAGCTGGCGGGCGGTCTGTTCGGCAGTTTTCTGGGCGCAATTTCCGGCGGCAACCTGTACCGCAAGTCGTCGTTCCTGGAGGGTGCCATCGGTCAGCGCCTGTTTCCTGAGTGGATGACCATCGACGAGCGTCCGCATTTGATGCGCGCGATGGGCAGTTCGGCGTTCGACGGTGACGGCCTGGCCACCTACGCCAAGCCATTCGTCGAGAACGGTGATCTGGTGTCCTACATCCTGAGCACCTACTCGGGCCGCAAGCTGGGCCTGCCAAGCACCGCAAACGCGGGCGGCGTGCACAACCTGTTCGTCTCCCATGGCACGGAAGACCAGGCGGCGCTGATCCGCCGCATGGGACGTGGCCTCTTGGTCACTGAATTGATGGGCAGCGGTTTGAACATGGTCACCGGCGACTATTCACGTGGCGCGGCGGGTTTCTGGGTCGAGAACGGCGAGATCCAGTTCCCTGTTCAGGAAGTGACCATTGCCGGCAACATGAAGGACATGTTCAAGCAGATCGTCGCCGTGGGCAGCGATCTCGAAATGCGCAGCAACATCCGCACGGGTTCTGTGTTGATCGAGAAGATGATGGTGGCCGGGAGCTGATTCTCCCGTCGCCCAGCATCACCAAGGCCTGCCTCGTGCAGGCCTTTTTTTGCGCGTGTGCTCGCTATTTTCCGCTGCAACCTGAGGGAGCTGCCGGAGGTTACGACGGTGGCGAATCGGTACTTCTGACACCCCGCGTTCGCCACCTTCGTAACCTCCAGCAGCTCCCCCCGAGGGCGGTGGCATTCCTTGAATGCGCATTCTTGCGCCAATGTCATGCCAACGTCGGGGGTTGTTTTGATTCTTAAACTCATTCAATAATGAATATCATTCGCTTGGTTGGTCATTTGCCGCAAAGGCCTGCCAATCATCGACCGCGCCCCGAAAAAGCGCTGCTGGCAGCATCTGATTTGCCGCCGCCGGCACCCTGTCCTTTGGAGTCCATTGATATGCCCTACACATTGCCTGCCTTGCCCTATGCCTACGATGCCCTTGAGCCGCACATCGATGCGCAGACCATGGAAATCCATCACACCAAGCACCACCAGACTTACATCAACAACCTCAATGCCGCCGTCGATGGCACCGAGTACGCCGAATGGCCAATCGAAAAACTGGTCGCCAGCGTCGCTCAGTTGCCCGAAAAACTGCGCCCCGCCGTGATCAACCAAGGCGGCGGTCACGCCAATCACTCGTTGTTCTGGGACGTCATGAGCCCCCAGGGCGGCGGTCTGCCAAGCGGGCCGTTGGCCAAGGCCATCGATGAGCAACTGAGCGGTGTGGACGCCTTCAAGGACGCGTTCACCAAAGCCGCACTCACCCGCTTCGGCAGTGGTTGGGCCTGGCTGAGCGTCACCCCGGAAAAGAAACTGGTCGTGGAAAGCAGCGGTAACCAGGACAGCCCGTTGATGAACGGCAACACACCGATCCTCGGTCTGGACGTCTGGGAACACGCCTATTACCTGCGCTACCAGAACCGTCGCCCGGAATACATCGCTGCGTTCTATAACGTCGTGAACTGGGATGCAGTCGCCAAACGGTACGCAGACGCGCTGGCTTAAATTCCCTGACGAGAAGTAGACGCTCTATGCCTTCTGATTTGCTCACCCTCAGCAGCGCACGCCTGTTTCGTCTGGCCATCGGTTCGATTCTGTTACTGGTCGGTACGGGGCTGCTCATCGCCCAGGGGCTTTCATGGTTGAGCCTTGAACCCCGCATGCTGAGGGCGCTGGAAGGCGGAGCGTTGTGCGCCTTGGGCACTGCCCTGGGCGCCGTACCGGTGTTGGTGATCCGCGGAATGCCGGTGGCGGTGTCCGACGGGCTGCTTGGCTTTGGCGCGGGCATCATGCTCGCCGCCACGGCGTTCTCCCTGATTGTGCCCGGCCTGGGTGCGGCTCAAGGCCTGGGCTTCTCACCCTGGGGCGCGGGCGCGCTCATCAGTGTCGGGATTCTCGCGGGCGCCATAGGGCTGTTCATCGTCGACAGGCTGGTTTCTCAGGGCTCGGCTGGGTCGAGCGTCCTCGAAAAACCGACGATCCCGTCGAATATCTGGCTGTTCGTCATCGCAATCATCGCCCACAACATTCCGGAAGGCATGGCGGTGGGTGTGTCGGCGGGCGGGGGGCTGGCGCATGCCGACAGCCTGGCCATGGGCATCGCGTTGCAAGACGTGCCGGAAGGCCTGGTGATCGCGCTGGTGCTGGCGGCAGCCGGCATGTCACGCCTGAATGCCTTTTTGATCGGTGCGGCGTCGGGGCTGGTCGAGCCGGTGTTCGCCGTGCTCTGCGCCTGGCTGGTTGAGATCGCCGCGCTGCTGTTACCGCTCGGCCTGGCGCTTGCAGCCGGGGCGATGCTGTTGGTCGTGACCCACGAGATCATCCCCGAATCGCGCCGCAACGGGCACGACAAGGTCGCCAGCTTCGGGCTATTGGTGGGCTTCTGTCTGATGATGGTGATGGACACGGCGTTGGCGTGATTCTCAGCCCTAACGTGATCTCTCGCGATAAAAACCCTTATAATCCTGCGCCTATTTATCCTGATGCGAGATCCGCCGTGAGCTTACCGCCGTGCCCAAAATGCAGTTCCGAGTACACCTATGAAGACGGCGCCCAGTTTGTCTGCCCGGAATGCGCCCACGAGTGGTCCGCTGATGGCGCCGCCGACGCAGGCGATGACGTCAAGGTCATCAAGGACGCCGTCGGCAACACCCTGCAGGACGGCGATACCGTCACCGTGATCAAGGACCTCAAAGTCAAAGGCTCTTCGCTGGTGGTCAAGGTCGGCACCAAGGTCAAGAACATCCGCCTGGTCGATGGCGACCACGACATCGACTGCAAGATCGACGGCATCGGCGCGATGAAGCTGAAGTCGGAGTTTGTGAAGAAGGGGTGATGATAGCCCGATGATCTCATTGCACCTGTGGATCCGGTGATCGCATTCCACTTGTGTATCTGGTGACCGCATTCCCCTGTGGGAGCGAATTCATTCGCGAAAAATCCTGCAGGCGAAAGAGATGTATCGCCTGCACTGGCCCATCCGCGAATAAATTCGCTCCCACAGGGAACCGCGTCAGCCCGCTGGTTTGCCGCTCATCAACTCGGCAGATTGATCCCGAACGTATTCTCCCCGTGCTCACTGCGTGCAAACACGGTTCCGCCGTGCATCAAGGCAATCGCCTTGACGATGGCCAGCCCCAGGCCATGATTGGCGCCGCTGTTGCTGCGCGACGCATCCACCCGATAGAAACGCTCGAAGAGCTTGGGCAAGTGTTCGCCTGAAATCTGCTCGCCGGGGTTGGTCACGCTGATGCAGACGTGATCGCGTTCATCCTTGATGTCCACATGAATGACCTGCCCCGGCGAGGTGTGCTGAACCGCGTTGTGCAGCAGGTTGATCAGCGCGCGCCGCAGGTGGGCTTTCTCGAACGGGACATGCGCATCGCCGCGCACCTGAACCTGAACCTGCGCGTCTTCCAGAATGAAATCCAGGTAATCCAGCGTCGTCGCCACTTCCTCAGCCAGCGACGACTGAGTCAGTTCAGTGGCTTTACTGCCCTGGTCAGCGCTGGCCAGAAACAGCATGTCATTGATGATCGAGCGCAGCCGCTCGAGTTCTTCCAGGTTCGACTGCAAGACCTCGAAGTAATGCTCGGCGGAACGTCCACGGGTCAGCGCCACCTGCGTCTGGCCGATCAGGTTGGTCAGCGGCGAGCGCAGCTCATGGGCCACGTCGGCATTGAATGACTCCAGACGGGAGTAGGCCTGCTCGACGCGCTCCAGCGTGGAGTTGAACGACGTCACGAACTGATCCAGTTCAGGCGGCAGCGGCGACAACTGCAAACGGCCAGACAGCCGCGGCGGCGCCAGTTTTTGCGCCTCAAGCGACAGGTCGAACAACGGCTTGAGGCCGATACGCGCCACCCAGTAACCCAGCGCCGACGCCAGCGCGATCCCGATGGCCGCCAGGCTGATCAACGCGATCAGCAACGAGTGCTGAGTTTGCCAGAACGTCTCGGTGTCAATGGCAGTCAAGAAACGCAACGGCGGTCGTTGGTCCTTGGCCGGGAACTGGCTGACCAGCACCTTGAACGGATAATCGTGATCGCTCAGGTTTAAATCGCGCATGCCCAACGGGCCGTTGGCGAACGCACGAATCTGCGCGTCTGGATTGCCGAATTCATAGGTCGGGTTATCACTCACCACCCAGAACCGCAGCCGCTTGTCCTCTTCGCTGAGCAGCCTGAGCTTGGCGTTTATCTTCACCCAGTGCTCGGGCGTGCCGTAACGCTGCACGGCGGATTCAAGCACGCTGTAACGCGCGTCCACCTCGGCTTCCGGCAACAAACCCAGCCCCTTGTCCACTTGCAGGTACAAGGCCCAGCCGATCAGCAGAAACACCAACAGCGCCACGAGCGCGAACATGCCGCTCAGGCGCAGGGCGATGGAGTTACTCGACACGACGGCTCTCCAGCACGTAACCCATGCCACGAATGGTGTGCAGTAGCTTCTGTTCAAACGGGCCATCGAGCTTGGCGCGCAGGCGTTTGATCGCCACCTCGACGACGTTCGCGTCGCTGTCGAAGTTGATGTCCCAGACCATCTCGGCAATCGAGGTCTTCGAGAGGATTTCGCCCTGACGCCGGGCCAGTACGCTGAGCAGCGAAAACTCTTTGGCCGTGAGGTCCAGGCGAGCGCCGGAACGGGTGGCCTTGCGGCTGATCAGGTCGATCCACAGGTCGGCGACGCTGATTTGAACCGGCTCATGACCGCCGCTGCGGCGGGTCAGGGCCTGCAAGCGGGCGACCAGCTCCAGGAACGAAAACGGTTTGCCCAGATAATCGTCGGCCCCTTCACGCAACCCACGAATACGATCGTCGACGTTTTCCCGGGCGGTGAGCATGATCACCGGCGTCTGCTTGCGCGCACGCAAGGCGCGCAACACACCGTAGCCATCCAGGCCTGGCAGCATGACGTCGAGAATGATCACGGCGTATTCGCTTTCCAGCGCCATGTGCAACCCTTCGATGCCCTCCCGGGCAACGTCCGTGGTGTAACCCTGTTCGGTCAGACCGCGATGGAGGTAATCGGCGGTCTTCTCTTCGTCTTCGATAATCAGGACACGCATCGGTCCACGCTCACTTATTCGATTCTTGCTGTCGGATGCTCACTTTTCAGCCACCAGCATGGCCGTCGGTTTTTTCTCCGTCGGTGGCGGCGTCGGGGTCGCGGTCGGGTGCCTGCGGTGGAAGATTCGCTCCAGTTGCAGGTAAATCACCGGCGTGGTGAACAGCGTCAGCGCCTGACTGACCAGCAGACCGCCGACGACCGCGATGCCCAACGGTTGACGCAATTCAGCACCGACACCATAGCCGAGCATCAGTGGCAGCGCGCCAAGCAGCGCTGCCAGGGTGGTCATGATGATCGGCCGGAAGCGCGTCAGGCACGCCTCATAAATGGCGTCCTGCGGAGACAGGCCGCGATGCCGCTGCCCTTCGAGGGCGAAGTCCACCAGCAGAATGCCGTTCTTCTTGACGATGCCGATCAACAACACGATACCGATCAAGCCCATGATCGAGAAATCCTGTCCCATCAACCACAGCAGCAACAGGGCGCCGATGCCGGCGGAGGGCAGGGTGGAGATGATGGTCAGCGGATGCACGAAGCTTTCGTACAGCACGCCGAGAATGATGTACACCGCCACCAGCGCGGCCAGGATCAACCAGGGTTGGTTGGCGAGCGAACTCTGAAACGCCTGGGCGGCGCCCTGGAAGTTGCCGATGATCGAGGCTGGCATGCCGATCTCGTTCTTGGCCTGATCAAGCAGCACCACGGCATCCCCCAATGCCACGCCCGCCGACAGGTTGAACGACAGGTTGGCGGCCGGGAACATACCGTCGTGAGCAATCGACAACGGCCCCATCTTTGGCGCGCTGACCTTGGCGAGTGCCGACAGCGGCACCATTTCGTTGGTCAGCGGAGAGCGCAGATAGAAGTAATTCAGGCTTTCGGCCTTGCCGCGTTGTTGCGGCTCGAGTTCGAGAATCACTTTGTACTGATTGATGTCGGTCTGGTATTCGTTGATCTGACGTTGCCCGAACGCGTCGTACAGCGCCTGATCGACATCCGCCGTGGTCAGCCCGAAACGGGCGGCGGCGCTGCGGTCGATGTCCAGATGCGTCACGCTGCCACCCAGTTGCAGGTCGTTGGACAGGTCGCGGAAGGCGGGTATCGACCGCAGCTTTTCCGTCAGCTTCTGTGTCCATTCGTTCAGCAGCGCGCCGTTGTTACTCTTGAGCACGTATTGGTACTGCGCGCGGCTCGGGCCGGAACTCAGGTTGATGTCCTGGCCCGCGCGCAGGTACAGGACGATGCCCGGAATCTTCGCCAGCTTGGGCCGGATTCGGTCAATGAACTGGCTGGCGGACACATCACGGTCACCGCGATCCTTCAACGCAATCCAGACCCGGCCGTTGGCGATGGTCTGGTTGCTGCCGCTGACGCCGACCGAGTGAGAGAACGCTTTGACGGCCGGATCGGCGGCGATGATTTTCGCCAGTTGTTTGTGTTTCTCGACCATGTCGGGGTACGAGATATCCGCCGCTGCCTCGCTGGTCCCCAGCACCATGCCGGTGTCCTGAACGGGGAAGAAGCCTTTGGGGATCAACACATACCCGGCCACTGCCAGGACCAGCGTCAGGCCGAAAATACCCAGCATGGTGCGCTGATGGGCGAGGGCGAAACGCACCCCACGGGCGTACTGCGCCAACAGTTTTTCGCCGAAGCCGGGGTTGGCATGGGCATCATGTTTTGGCGCGCGCATGAACAGCGCAGCCAGCGTCGGGGCCAACGTCAGCGAGACCAGCACCGAGATCAGAATGGTCGACGTCGCGGTCAGGGCGAACTCCTTGAACAGCCGCCCGACGACACCGCCCATGAACAGCAACGGAATGAATGCGGCGATCAGCGAGAAACTGATCGACACCACCGTAAAACCGATTTCCCCTGCGCCCTTGATCGCCGCGTCACGCATGCTTTCGCCGGCTTCCAGGTGCCGGTGGATGTTCTCCACCACCACAATGGCGTCGTCGACCACAAAGCCGACGGCCACCACGATCGCCACCAGCGTCAGGTTGTTGAGACTGAATCCGAGGACGTACATGAGGGCGAAGCTGGCGACCAGCGACACGCCGAGCACGGCCGTCACGATCAGCGTGGCCGAGAGCTGGCGCAGGAACAGCGCCATCACCGCGATGACCAGAATGATCGCGATCATCAAGGTCATTTCCACTTCGTGAAGGGATGCGCGAATGGTCTTGGTCCGGTCGCTGAGCACCGTGACATCGACCGAAGCCGGCAGCATTTCCTGCAACCGGGGCAGTTCACCCAGCACGCGATCCACGGTCTCGACGATGTTGGCGCCGGGCTGGCGGAACACTACGATGTTCACGCCTTGCTGCTCGCCGGACCAGGCTTTGACGTAGACGTTTTCGGAGCCGTTGATCACCCGCGCGACATCACGCAGGTGAACGGGGGCGCCATTCTTGTAGGAAACGATCAGGTTTTCGTAATCCTTGGCTTGAAACAACTGGTCGTTGGAGGCCAGGGTCGAAATGCTGTCCTTACCGTACAGCGCGCCTTTGGCCAAGTTGAGGCTAGTCTGCTGCAACGTGCCCCTGAGGTCCGCCAGGGTCAGCCCGATGGAGGCGAGCTTTTCCGGTGCCGCCTGAACGCGGATTGCCGGACGTTGCTGGCCCGTGATGTTGACCTGACCGACCCCGTCGATCTGGCTCAGCTGGCGTGCCAGCAGGGACTCGGTAATGTCACTCAGTTCGGTGCCGGGCATCAGGTTGGAACTGACGCTGAGGATCAGCACCGGGCTGTCGGCCGGGTTGACCTTGCGCCAGGTCGGAGCCGTCGGCAGGTCGGCGGGCAGCCGCCCCGATGCCGTGTTGATCGCCGCCTGCACTTCCTGAGCGGCGGTGTCGATGCTCTTGTCCAGCGTGAATTGGAGGGTCAGGTTGGTCGAGCCCAGCGCACTGCTTGAGGTCATCTGGGTCATGCCGGGAATGGCGCTGAACTGCACTTCAAGCGGCGTGGCCACCGAGGACGCCATGGTTTCCGGGCTGGCGCCGGGCAAGGTCGCCGAGACCTGAATGGTCGGAAATTCCGCTTCCGGCAACGGCGCGACGGGCAGGCGAGGAAACGCGATACACCCCAACAGCACCAGCGCGAAGGTCAGCAAAACCGTGGCAATCGGATGATTCACGCACCAGGCGGAGATCGAACCGTGGCCCTTCATTTGGCCGCCCCTTTTGCGCTCCCGGCAGCAGCAGCAGCGAGTGTATCAACGGCCTGCGCCTTGACCACTTCGATGCGAGCGCCATCCTTGAGGCGTGACTGCCCGTCGCTGACCAACGCGTCGTTGACGTTGACCCCGCTGATCAGCATCAGGTCACTGTCCTGGTACTCGACTTTCACGGGGACCACTTCAACCTTGTCGCCTTTGACACGGTACACGTAATGCTGATCGATGCCGCGCTGGACCACTTGTGGTGGCACCTTCAGCGCATTGCGATCCAGCGCCGTCTGGATACGCACCGTCACCAACTGACCGGGCCAGAGTTTTTCGGCGGCATTGTCGAACGTGGCCTTGGCGCGAATGGTGCCGGTGGTCGCGGCGACCTGGTTGTCGATCAGCGTCAGTTTGCCCTCGCCCAGCAGCGTGCCCGTCGCGCCCTCGCCAAGATAGGCGTTGACCGGGGCAGGCGTCGTGGAAGCGAGCAGATCATGCAGGGTAGGGAGCATCTGTTGGGGAAGGGAAAACTCCACCGAGACCGGGTCGATCTGAGTCACCGAGAACAGACCGGTGGCATCGCTGACCCGCAGGAAGTTGCCTTCATCGACATTGCGGATCCCGACACGACCGGTCACCGGAGAGCGGATCTGGGTGTAGGAAAGCTGGACTTGTGACGCATTGATCGAGGCTTGATTGCCCAGCACGGTGGCCTTGAGCTGATTGACCAGGGCCTGCTGCTGGTCATATTGCTGTTTGGAGATGCTGTTATCGACGGTCAGTAACTTGTAGCGTTTGAGGTCCACTTGGGCCACATCGAGCTGTGCCTGGCTCTGACTCAGTTGCGCCTTCGCTTGCTCCAGTGCTGCGCGAATGGAACGGTCGTCGATGGTCGCCAGCAGATCTCCACTTTTGACTTGCTGCCCTTCCTTGACCAGGAGTTTGGTCAGGATGCCGTCCACTTGCGGACGAATCACCACGCTTTGCAACGACAGTACCGACCCGATGCCGGTTACGTAGCGGGGCACGTCCTCTTCAATCACATTGATCACCTGAACCGGCACGGCCGCAGGGGCGCTGACTTTCTTTTCGGCCGGGCGCGTGGAAAACCAGACACCGACCGCGATCAGCACCGCCAGTCCGGCAACGGCAATCACAGAGTTTTTCTTCTTGTGCATACAGGGATAACGCCAGCGAAAGTGGGGAGGCAGGTAATCGAGAGCCTCCTTTATAACCCTTCGACCCGGTCAGCAAAATGACTGCTACCTGTCAATATTGTCAGCTGGAAGAGGGCGGAGCATGAAGTGGCGTAAAGAAACGGCGCAACAGGGCGATAGCCAGAGAGAGGGCACGATTTTCGAGCAACGGGATCTAGCTTAACAACGACAATTCCTACAGCGATGTTCGCGATTTTTCTGGTTGGCTGTCCCTGGCTCGACTTCTACAAGCGGGCCTTCACTGCGGAGTATGGCGATGAACAGTAAAAAGACAGTCTCGGTGTTTTTTTCGATCGCGTTGGTGGGGGCCTGGGTTCTGGCCGGACCCGTCGCTTCGGCGACAGAAAGTGCACTGAGGTTTCACGGTCGGATTGTGAATGCTGGTTGTGATGCGAGGGTTCTCGACGCTGCCCAGCAGACGGATACCGTCAAGACGCTGAAGGTCAGCGAGAACCTGACACTGGAACTCGCCTCGCGCGACGATGCGTGTGGTGGGGCATTGACGCCGGTGTCCGCCGTCTATGTAGAACGCTCTTCGGTTATCGCGGGTGAGCGGATTGGCGTTGTAACGTTGGATTACCAGTAAGGGCGGTGAGCCTGACGCATCAATGTTGAATGACACGCCGCATTCGTCCGGATGCGGCGCACACCAAGCTGAATCCAACAGGTTTAAGTTTGTCCTAACGTCCAAACTGTTCCGCCTTCGGCGGGTTACTTGATAACCCCAAGTAACCAAGGGTTGAACTGACCCCCGAAAGTTGGACACCCAGTCCAACCGAGGGAACAGGTCTGGCGTTAGCCAGAACCCACCAGCGCCACCCCAGATAACGAATAAACCACACTCCCGCGCCTGAGCTCTCACGGCGCAACCGATGCTCCCGCCCGACGCCAGTCCTTACAAATGATCTGCAAAGGTCGGCGCAAGCTTTTTTTCGGCGGATACGCTGCAGGCCACGCCAACCGTCAGGTCCACTTCAGCTCTGCCAGATCCTACGGAAACGTCTGGCACGCCCCACTGTCGATTCCGCACGTTCAAGGTAGAAAGCCTGACAGCCGCAAATCACCTGTCCCCTTATAGTTCTCGCCGTCCTCTGGGGCACACACGAATTGACACAAGGAACGTCGTTAACATGAAAAAGGTTTCTCTTTCTCTGGCTATCGTGGCCGCAATGGGGTTCAGCGTATCGGGTACGGCCCACGCTGCAAACAACGGCAAGCTGGTTTTTAACGGCACCCTCACCAACATCACCTGCGACATCGGTGCTGGGACTGGCGCAAGTCCGGGCAACAACCCGGGCGAGATCAACGTCGATCTGGGCAACGTTTCTTTCTCCGACATCGGCCGCTTCGCCGACAACAAACTGGAAACCGCGTCGCCGATTCAGTTGTTGGTCAACTGCACCGGCGGTGCCTCGCAGTACAACTCCGTGAGCATGCGTTTCATCGCACGTCAGGGCAGCGGCCTCGATAACCTGGATCAAAAACTGCTGCGCACCACCGGCGCTGCCGATGGTGTGGGCATCGGCCTGCTCAACGCCTCCAGTCAGCTAATGGACCTGAGCGGTAATGAAACCATCGATACGCCGCTGATCAAGGATGGTGCTGACGGTGCCACCGCTGAAATCAACTTCGGCGCGGTGTATGTGCTCAACGGCGCTGCGACCAATCCCGGCAATGCCGACGGCTTCCTGCCGTTCGTGATGGACTATCAGTGATGCAACAGGCGGGGTGAGCGATGCTCGCTCCGCCTACCTCTGAACCTGAGACGATTCCATCATGTTTTCTACTTTTTTTCGTTGCTCCGCCTTCTGGATCTGCTCCGGGTTGGCGATGGGGTTGGCCGCGCAGGCACACGCCGGCATCGTGCTGAACACGACACGGTTGATTTACCCGGCCAGCAACAAAGAAGTCAGTCTGATCGTGCACAACACCGGGACGAGCGACATCCTTGCGCAATCCTGGCTTGAAGGCGGCAGCGACAGCGCCTCCCCGGACACGCCGCCGTTCGCCGTGACCCCGCCGCTGGCGAGGATGGCGGGCGATGCCAAGCAGTTGATCAGGGTGATGTATTCAGGTGAGGGTCTGGCAAGCGACCGCGAGTCCGTACTCTGGCTCAACGTTCAGGAGATCCCTCAGGCCGCCAGCGAGAATGAGCTGCAGATCGCGATTCGACAGCGCATCAAAGTGTTTTACCGACCGCAAGGTTTGAGTGAAGACCCGTTGAAAGCGGCACAAGCGCTGGAGTGGCGCGTGTCTGGCGGCGCCATTGAAGTGAGCAACCCCGGCCCTTATCACGTGTCGATGATCAAGCTTGAGGCCCGTAAAAACGGGCACGTCATGTTTCAAGAGGACAGCCGGATGCTCGCCCCACGGCAGCGAATCCAGTTGCCATTGGGCCCTTCGGCGCCGGGTGGACCGGTGGAATTGTCCTTCATCAGCATCAACGACTTCGGCGCTCAGGAGCCCTATCACGCCAGGGTGTCCAGTGAGCGAGTGACCCAGGCCAGTAAGGCCGAGCCTCATCCCGACTAACAGCGGCACGCTGGTCGGGATTTTTTCGTTGACCCATTTTTCGGGCCGGACCTGTTTTCCGGCTTCAGCTTCGCGCGCCTGCGAGAAAGGAATCAGCGGCGCATCGAGACTCAGAACACGAGTGAAACCAGCTAATGGAACGGCGAAACAAGAACAACAAGGGATGTCCTTCGAAAGCAGTAGCGCCAGGCACCCGGACGTCCACGGCAAAACCTCCCCGGACGCTCAGACGTCACGCCCTGCCGACCTGTATCGTCACCGCAGCCTGGATGGTCAGCAGCGGGTCGATGGCGATGACCGACGCGGGCAACCAGAGTGCCGCCCCCGTGAAATTCAACACGGCGTTCATTCAAGGCACGGACCAGCCGGCAGACCTCAATACCTTTCTGGAAGGCAACAGCGTCGTGCCCGGCACGTACCGCGTGGACGTCTACGTCAACCGAGCATTGACCGGGCGACGTGACATCAGCTTTGTCGCCAACCCGGTCAGCGGTGCGGTCCAAGCCTGTCTGACGCTGGAGATGCTGCGCCAGTTCGGCATGAACATCGACGACATGAAGCGCTCAGCCGACGCACCCGGTGCATGCTTCGATCTGGCAGCAAACGTGGCCTTCGCGCATGTCGAGTACCAGCCCGCGAGTCTGCGCCTGAGCATCAGCATTCCTCAGTCATTGATGTCGCGCAGTACGAGGGGTTACGTGCCACCGGAATTGTGGGACGAAGGCGAAACGGTCGGTTTCGTCAATTACAGTTTCAGCGGTGCGCGGCGCACCCGGGGCAATCAGACGCAGGATCAGTATTACCTGGGACTGCGAAACGGTTTTAACCTGGGGGCGTGGCGACTGCGCAACGAGTCCTCGCTGGTCTATGGAGATGCGCAGCCTTACCGGTTTCGCAGCAACAGGACCTTTGCTCAGCGCGACATCAGCGCACTCAAGAGCCAACTGACGTTGGGTGAAACCTTCACCGACTCCCAGGTGTTCGACAGCGTCCGCTTCATCGGTGCGACCCTGGCATCCGACGACGGAATGCTGCCTGACAGCGAGCGTGTTTATGCGCCGGTCATTCGAGGCATCGCCGAAACCAACGCAACGGTGGAGGTCCGGCAGAACGGTTTCATGCTCTATAGCGGCAATGTGTCGCCCGGCCCGTTCGAGATTTCTGATATCTACCCCAGCGGCTCCAATGGCGATCTGGAAATCACTGTGGTCGAGGCGGACGGCCGCAAGCGGGTGTTCGTCCAGGCCTATGCATCGCTCCCGATCATGGTGCCCAAGGGCGCGTTGCGTTACAGCATCGCGGCAGGGCAGTACGACAGCAACGACGGCGGTCAGACGCCGCACTTCGCCAGTACGACACTGATCTACGGCTTGACCGAAAGGGTGACGACAGCCGGTGGGTTGCAGGTTGCCGAGGGCTATCAGGCGAGCAACGTCGGCGCCGGCATCAACACCGGCGTGGGCGCTGTGTCGCTGGACCTCACGCAGTCACTCAGTCAGCAGCGGCGTGAGCGCTACAGTGGGCAAAGCCTGCGCGTGCGGTATGCCAATACGCTGGAGGTGACCAACACCACGTTGGCGGTGGCGGGTTATCGCTACTCGACCGACCAATACCGAACCCTTGATGAGCACGTCGAAGCTTTGCAAGCCCGCAACGGCACGGCGTCGGCGCGGGCCAAGGATCGCGTCGAGTTCAACCTGACGCAGGCGCTGCCCGAACAGTCCGGCTCACTTAGCTTCATCGGCTCCGAACAACGTTACTGGGACAGAGCGGGCAAGACGCGACAGTTCTACCTGTCCTGGAACGCCGCGTGGCGCAGCCTGAGTTACAGCCTTTCGGTCGAGCGCAACCAGACATTCGAACGTGAGGGCGACAGTCAGACCGACAACCGTATTGCGCTGACGCTCAGCCTTCCTCTGGGCGACAGTCCTGGCGCGTCGCGCGCTTTCTTGAACGCGGTGCGTGACAGTGCCGGCGATTACGACATGCAGACCGGCCTCAATGGCCAGGTCTTCGATGACCGCAACACGTTCTATTCGGTGCAGGCCGGTCACGACAATCGCTCGGGGTCGGCCGGGTTCGGCAAACTGAGCACCACGACGCCGTATGGTCGATTCGATACGGGATACGGTCAGGGTCGTGACTACCGCGCCCTGAGTGTCGGCGCTTCCGGTTCGGTGGTCGCTCATGCGGGCGGCGTGAACCTCGGTCAGCCGCTGGGCGACACCTTTGCATTGGTCGAGGTCAAGGGGGTTGGTGGCGCGAAGCTCTCCAATTTCAGCCAGGTTGAGACGGCCGATAACGGCTACGCCATTCTGCCGTACGCTCAACCCTATCGCGCTAACTGGGTCAGCCTCGACACCCGGGCATTGGGTGCGGATGTCGAACTGGACAACGCGGTGACGCAGGTGGTGCCGCGTCGCGGTGCGGTGCCACGGGTCAGCTTCAAGACATCGGTTGGCCGACGTGTGCAGTTCGAACTGCTGCGCGCCGACGGCAGTGTTATACCGCTCGGCGCTGTCGTGGAAGACGAGAATGGAAAACTCCTGGCTGCCGTCGATCCCGGCAGTCGCGCCTTGGTCTTGAGCGAGCAGGACAGTGGCGAGTTACGCGTCAGATGGGGCGATCAGCACTGTCGGGCGCGTTTTGATCTGCCCGCCCGAAACCCGCAACGCACCTACGATCGCGTCAAAGTGGTGTGCCAATGAAGTGGGCCTGCCTGTTGTGGGCTGCGTCGGCGTTTTTCAGCGCCGCCGTCGAGGCTGCGGTGTCGCTGGCGGGGACGCGCCTGGTGTTCGATGGCCGGTTCCGTGAGGCGAGCATTGAGGTCAGCAATCCGGCGGCCACAAGCGCGCTCGTTCAGGCCTGGCTGAGCACACCTGACGTTGAGTCGTCTGTTCCGTCCGACCTGCCGTTCGTGGTGACACCCCATCTTGCGCAACTGCCCGCGCAGGGAAGACAGACGTTGCGCCTTCTTTACGAGGGCGTCGGTATGCCGGGGGATCGTGAATCACTGCTGCACCTCTACGTGTTGGAGGTGCCGCGTCGAAGTGAAGCCGCTCAGCAACTGAGCATCGCCATACGGCAACGAATCAACGTGTTCTACCGCCCTGATTCGTTGCCGGGCGATCCCGCCGATGCAGCGAAAAACCTTGAATGGCAGCGCTCGGCCAAAGGCGACCGTGGGCTCCGAGTGCTTAATCCAACGCCGTTCTACGTGGCGTTGCAAGACCTCGAATTCGAGGGCCACGAAGTCAGCGAATACCTGCTGATCGAACCGCTGTCCGAGCGTTCGCTGACCTGGGGATCGATCCCGAGCAGGCGTTCAGCGCAGGGACGCCTGGCGTTCAAGGCCCTGACTGATTACGGCGGTCAACGCGATTTCTGTGCCCTGGCCCAAGGCGATCAACCGTTCAACGCACGACTGCGCACGCCCGGTGCTGAGTCGCCCGCAGCCCTTACAGCACCGCCCACCGCAGTGCCTGGCGCTTCAACGATAGAGAAATGCTGACATGACGACGTTTTCTTTTGCCCGATGGTGTCCGACCTTTCTTCTGAGCCTGGCGCTGCCCGCGACCGGCATGGCCATGACCTGTAAAACACAGGGGGCAGGCGAAACGGTGATTCGCGCTGACTTGAGCAGCAGCGTCGCGATTCCGGCGACCTTGCCGGATGGCAGTGTCGTCTGGCGTTCCGAGCGACTGAATGTTGCCGTCGAATGCGCGAGGGAGCAGCCAGGGGGCGCAGAAGAGGTGTTTCTTTACCTGAATCCGGACAACCTGCAGGTCGGTCAGGGTATTCGCGCCGGGCTCACCCTCAATGGCATCGACCACCTGCAAAGCAACGGGCGAATTCCTGCACAGCAGACACTGCCCGGATGCAGTGAAGCGCCCGGGCGGATTACGGCCTGTCCAACCGTCAGCTTCAATCTGCCGTTCTCGGTGTTCATCCAGAAGTACGGGCCGACACCGCCTTCGGGCGTGGCCAGCGATGTGTTGAATTACCGTATGTTTCAGATTGACAGTGGGAGCGGGATGAATCCGGTGCCGGACAACAACCTCAATTACGTCATCAACGACCTCAGAGGACTGCGTTTTGTCGCGTGCAACGCCGAGTTGCGGGTGATGCCGGAAACGGTCGAGTTTGGTGATGTGGCGATCAGAAATGTGCGCGTGGGCGAAGTGGCGACCTTTCAGCGATTTGCCCTGGCGACTAGCCGAATCTGCGATTCACCGTTCAGCCTCAATGCGCGTTTTACCCCGGTGTCGGGCACGCTGTCTGGCGATGTGCTGGTGCCCACGAACAACGATAGTATTGGCATCCGCATCACGAATGCACGCAACAATAACCCGGTGCGTTACAACGAGCCGTTTCACGCCACCCATTTGCTCGGTGACGATTATTCGGCAACCGCCGACTTCAATGCCGAGCTGCTGTGGCAAACCAACACGCCGACCCCAGGCCCCTTCTCGGCGGAAGTGATGGTCGATCTGTTCTACAAATAGGCGGTAAACAGGCCGTTGCTCGGTTGTCACAGGCGGTTGCACGACGATTCAGGTATGCTGCGCGCCTCGCGGGCACAGCCTGTTCTTCCTTCGACCGTTTCGCGATTCTGGAGCTTTCATGACCACCCCCGAACACACCCCAGCGCTTGACGTTGACGTCGAATCGGTCGAGGCCGGTGCCGAATCAGAGGTAAAGAAAACAGAGATTCCAGCCTTCAGTTTTCCGTTCAAACCGGGTGAGCTGATGCAGGCCAAAAAGAATCCGGCGCACTATAAGGGGCCGGGTAAATCCAATCACGACAAACGCCCAGGCGCTGCACCGTCCGGCACCCGTCGCTCGATGGGCAAGCGCTGATTCAAATGTCGATGCCGCCCAATCGGCACCGACGATTCAGCCCTCTTTGCGAAAACTGTCCCGGTACTGCGTCGGCGTCACGCCCAGACGCTGGCTGAAGATCAGGCGCATCCGCGCTGCGCTGCCGAAACCACAGTGATACGCCACCGCCTTGATCGCCATTTCGCTGCCCTCCAGCAAATGGCGGGCCGCGTCGATTCGCGCTCGCTGCACGAACTCGGCAGGCGTGACTTTCGCATCGCGGGCGAACACGCGGGCAAAGCTGCGCGGACTCATCGCCACGACTTCGGCCAGACGTTCCACCGAAAACGGCTCGCCGATGTGCTCCATGACATAGCGCTGGATCTTCGCCACCGGCGAGTCGTCGTCTGCCGATGCCGTGAGGTAAGGGCTGAACTGCGACTGTCCTCCCTGACGTTGCGCAACCACCAACAAACGTTTGGCCACCGCCAGGGCAATCGCTGGCCCGTGATCCTCGCTGACCAGCGCCAGAGCCATGTCGATTCCGGCTGTCACGCCCGCTGAGGTCATCAGCGGGCCATCACGCACGTAAATACGATCCGCCTCAACCCGCGCGTGCGGGAACAAATCGGCCAGCTGCTGCGCGTGACTCCAATGCGTGGCGACCTGTTTGCCATCCAGCAACCCGGCATGCCCGAGAATGAAGGCGCCTGTGCAGATCGAGCCGTAGCGACCGGCCAGCGGCGTGGCCGCTCGCAGCCACGCGGTGATGCTGGGCATTTCGATGCCTTCGGGCAGGCGTGGCCCGCCGGGCACCAGCAAGATGTCGAAGGACTTCGGCGCGGTCTCAAGCGTGTATTCGGCACCCAGTGGCATGCCGTTCGAGGCGAGGATCGGGTAGGGCGCGGCACCGATGGTGGTGATCTCATAGCCAGCATCTTCGGCAACGAAACGGTTGGCTTCGGCGAACACGTCCAGGGGACCTGCGACGTCCAGTGACTGCACGTGCGGAAACAGCACGATCGCAACGCTTCTCATCGAAAAGTCTCAGGCGCTCTGCAAAGGGATGAACATATAGCTCATCGACTCTTCTGTCTCCAGCCGCGCGCCAGCTTGCGCCAATGCCTGCGTGGCGGCTTCACCTGCAACGCGAAATCGCCAGCCGTCGTCGGCAGTCGGTGGCAACTCACCGGTGGTGAGCCGCTCGACGGCAGCGGCAAACGCGTTCATGTCGGGGAGGTAGGCGACGAAACCGTTGCCCTTGAGCGCGGTGGTATTGATCCCCAGCGACATGCAGATCGCCTGCTTGCGAGCGATGTCATCGCGGTCTGCCTGCCGGGATGCTTCGATCAGTGCCATCAATCGATGATCCACCAACTGGCCGCCGACGATCAGGTCCGGGCCTTGTTCCCAGGATTCGGGCGGACAGTCTTTGGCCTCTGGGCGCAGCGGAATGTGCGGGTTGATCTCCATCGGGTAAATCCGGCAGACCAACGGGCGACGTTCGTAGATGCGGCAGAGGTTCTCTGCGTCAAGATTTCGGCATCGCCCGGCGTTGTAGGCAGCAAAGGTGATCGCAACCATGGCCTGCGCGGCACCACTGTTGACCAGGTGCGAGCGTCGGGTGGCATGAGTGAGCTGCTCGGCAGGCACACCGTATCCATCCGCCAGAAACGCCTCGGTGAGGACGATCACAGAACCGCCGTCAGCCGCCCACTGCGCGGCTTCGGACAGGGTGAGCGGGACGTGGTGGTCAGTGCAGCACTTGCCGCAACCGACGCAGGAAAACTGGGTGTTCATCGAAGAAAATGACCCGCCAATTCGGAAGAAAGACGCCTGACCCGCGTTGGCAATCTGTCATCGCGGGTGTGTTTTTCACGTTGGCGGGAATTGCAGCAAGTTATGCGCCAGCGCGCATTTTCCACGGGCGCTGCACATTGGCTGAAGGCGTAAGCGCGTTACTTCTTAGGCAACGTGGTGACGTTGTCCCACTCGGTGATGAGCGCTTTCTTGGTCTTGCGGTCGTACAGGCACAACTCGGTGCCGGTTTTATTCTTCATGAACGCCTGTTTGTACTGACCTTTGATCAGCAGCGCGTTATAGCCGACGCTGTCATCGAACATGGCCGGCGCCCCTGCGGGTTTGGCGTTTTTCAGCGAACTGGCGGCAACGCAGCTGTCGACCAACGTTTTGTCGAATGCCTTCCATGCGTCCGGGCTTGAGGCGCTGGCCTGGCCCGCAAACGCGGTCATCGCCAGCAACAGCAGGGTGGTGGTCTTCATGCAAATCTCCATTGTCGTCGTTATAAGCGTGTATGACGTGGAGTTAGAGTGGCTTATCGTGGTTCCAGTTCGCAGCGCTGCACGTAGTGCATGCCGACACGTTCGTACAGGCGTCGGGCCGTCAGGTTACTTTCCATGACTTTCAGGTCGACATGACCCTCGTTTCGTTGAGCGAAGGCTTCGAACACGCGCGCCATTAAAGCCGAGCCGAGGCCGCGGCCCTGCAGGCGAGGGTGGACCACCAGATTGCGAATGAAGGCGCTGGTCCAGCATTGCGCAACGGCGACCACGCCGAGCGGGTCCTCCACGACCAAACACAGCGCCCGATCAAATTCAGGATCGCTTTCGAATGCTCTCAACCAGGTGGTGAAGTCGGCGACCCGTCCGCCGCCGTGCTGCGTGCCCAACACCAACAAGCGGTGAACCGCTGCTGCGTTCTCGGCATTGAACGGCACCTCGTGCAGGGTTTCAGGCCAGCTCACCGGACGCCGTGGAAGCGCAAGATCCCGACGCATCAACCAGTAATGACCGGTGGACGCGTCGGTGGGGCCGGGCCTCAGATCCCCTGAGCTTCGACTGTGCGGGCGGCTTCGATCAAGCATCGTGTCAGCTCGGGCGAGGAGAACTTGGTCAGTACGGCGTTGGCCCCAGCGGCCTTGGCCTTCTCGGCATTCATCGCACTGTCCAGCGAGGTGTGCAACAGCACGTACAGCTCCTGGAAGTCAGGCGTTTCACGCAGGGTGCGGGTGAAGGCATAGCCATCCATTTCGGACATTTCGATGTCGGAAACCACTACGTTGATCTGCTGCGCCGTGCCTTGCAAATCGAGCAGATGATCGATGGCTTCCCGCGCGCTGCGGGCGGTGTGGCATTCGATCCCCAGATTGCGCAAGGTAATGACCGACTGTTGCAGCGCCACCTGGCTGTCATCGACTACCAGAATTCGCGCTTTGGTCAATACTTCAACCTCTTCAGGGCTGAGCTCGGTCGGTTCGACAGCGATCCGCGCCGGGGCGATGCCATGGATGACTTTCTCGATGTCCAGCACCTGAACCAGCGTGCCATCCACCTGGGTGACGCCCGTGATGAACGATTTATTGCCCGAACCAAACGGCGGTGGGCGGATATCGGTGGTCAGGCAGTGGACGATCTTGCTCACCGCTTGAACATGCAGGCCCTGTTTGGAGCGGCTGACGTCGGTGACGATCAGGCAACCACCGTCCGGGTCGAGCAAAGGACGCTCACCGATCGCGCGACTCAGGTCGATCACCGACAGCGAGTTGCCGCGCAAGGTGGCGACACCTTTGACGTGCGGGTGCGACTCCGGCAAGCGGGTGAGGGGAGGGCAAGGAATGATTTCACTGACCTTGAGCAGGTTGATCGCCATCAGCTTTCCGCTGCGTAACGTGAACAGCAGAAGCGAGAGTGAATCTGCACGGACGTTTTTGGACATATGAACCTTCTGTCATGCGGTGTCTGATCGCCTCTTATGCGAGCAATCAGCTGTCGATGACGGTTTATCGACCCCACGCGGGCAGGCTTTAACCCTTTTGGCAAAGACCTGAGTGGCTGCGCTGACCAGAGCGTGTAGTCGAAATAACCTGTCGGATGTCGTTATGACTATCAGGCAGGTCTGGTCATATTGACCACTTGGCCGTAGGTAACTGATTTATAAGAAAATAAATTCTGGCACGCTTCCTGATATACCCAAGGCAGTCCTTACTAACCGAGTCTCAGGAGTCAATCATGTTGAATGCTTCGGATCGTGCCATCGTCAAATCGACCGTACCGTTGCTGGAAAGCGGCGGTGAAGCCCTGACCACTTGCTTCTACAAGAAATTGCTCACCCGATACCCGCAGGTTAAGCCACTTTTCAATCAGGCACACCAGGCGAGCGGCGATCAGCCCCGCGCGTTGGCCAACGGCGTCCTGATGTACGCCCGCCACATCGATCAGCTTGAGCAACTGGGTGATCTGGTGGCCAAGATCATCAACAAACACGTTGCCCTGCAAATCCTGCCGGAACATTACCCGCTGGTGGGCGAGTGCTTGCTGGAAGCCATCCGCGAAGTGCTGGGCGCCGAGATCGCGACCGACGAAGTCATCAATGCCTGGGGCAATGCCTACGGGCAACTGGCTGACATTCTGATGGGTGCAGAGAAAACCATCTACGACGAGAAGGCGGTAGCACCTGGCGGCTGGCGCGGTGCTCGTGAGTTCAAGGTCGCGGCCAAGGTGCCGGAAAGCGCCGAGATCACTTCGTTCTACTTCGAGCCTGCCGATGGGCAGCCGATCCTGGCGTTCACCGCCGGTCAGTACATCGGCATGCAGCTGTTTTTGAATGGCGAAGAAATCCGCCGCAACTACTCGCTGTCGGCACTGGCGGGCAATAACCAGTACCGCATCAGCGTCAAGCGTGAACCGGGTGGTCGTGCGTCAAACTACCTGCACGACAAATTGAACGTGGGCGACAGCATCAACCTCTTCACGCCGTCGGGCGAGTTCACCCTGGCGCACAGCGACAAGCCGCTGGTACTCATCAGTGGGGGGGTCGGGATTACCCCGACGCTGGCCATGCTGGAAGCAGCTCTGGAAACCCCGCGCCCGATTCACTTTATCCACTGTGCGCGCAACGGCTCGGTTCATGCCTTCCGTGACTGGATCGAAGCGCTGGCGGGCAAACACCCGCAGCTCAAGCGCTTCTACTGCTACAGCGAAGACGACGGCCTCAGCCCGGCTGCTCATGCAGTGGGCTTGCTCGATCAGGCACGTCTGGAGCAGTGGCTTCCGGCCGACCGCGACGCTGATGTGTACTTCCTGGGGCCGAAGGGTTTCATGGTCGCGATGAAGCGCCAGCTCAAAGCGGCAGGCGTGCCTGAAAAACAAGCGCGTTACGAGTTCTTCGGTCCGGCTTCAGCGCTGGAGTGATTTGGCGGTGCGACATTAAGCCGCAGCCTTCTATATATAAGGAAGGGTGCGGCGATCGGTCCCTGCGGCAAAGCGTCGCATGCTTCTATATATAGAAGGGGTTGTTTTGGGTGTCGGTTGATTGTTACGTGTCAGGCTTAATGTTCGGGTAATTCGGGCATGGTCACCATCTGCGCCAGCGTGTGGCTGAGACGATGGTAGAATTGCCGGCTTTCCCGACTGGCCGGGCACGTAACAACGCAGATCATTGATCTGGATGGACACCAATTCAAAGGGTATGTGAATGACTGACGAGATGTTTTACCTGCGACGCGAGAAGCAGTTCCTGGTGCTGCTGGGTATCATCTGCCTGGCGCTGATCGGCGGAGCCCTGTACATGCAGGTCGTATTGGGCGAGGCACCTTGCCCCCTGTGCATCCTGCAGCGTTACGCGTTGCTGTTCATCGCGGTCTTCGCTTTCATCGGCGCAGCCATGCCGGGCCGACTGAGCTTGAGCGTCTGCGAAGTGCTTGTGACACTGAGTGCGGTCGGCGGGATTGTTGCAGCAGGGCGTCATGTCTACATCCAGACCCACCCGACCGAGAGCTGCGGCATCGACGTCCTGCAACCGATCGTCGACGGCCTGCCACTGGCGTCGCTGTTTCCGCTCGGTTTTCAGGTCGGCGGCTTTTGCGAGACGCCATATCCGCCAGTCCTCGGACTGTCGCTGGCGCAGTGGGCTTTGATCGCTTTTGTTCTGACCGTAATTCTGGTACCGCTGGGCATCATTCGGAACCGATTGAAAGCGCGTTAATTACAAAGTCTTGCGTAAAAGATCGCCCCGAATTCCTTAACAAATTTGGGGCTATCAAAGCTTTTTGAGGTGCGACAAATGATCGCATTCTTACAGAATCAGAAATTAACTGTTGCGCAATAACTCATAGTCAATAAAACTTTACGTATCTACAATCGCCCCCACTTAACGCCCCCAACGCTTGTTGGACGGCGGAAAATGAGGTCAAAAAGCGTTTTTACGCCTTTGTAGACGCCGTTTGGATGGCCTCCTGCGTCACGTTCAGAATGTCTGCGCCAAAGGATTTGGTCCGCATAGGCGGTTGCCACCATTCGAATAAGAAACCACAGCTAAACCCGGATTTGTTACGAGGCCACACGCTTCCTGACAGGCCCCTGTTCAATCCAAAAATTTGCCAGCACCTGGCA
>Ga0308163_10000984_pt1 | contig 36465 bp, 33 predicted proteins | sample PhyTR1_FD_201037 | JGI IMG/M metagenome (GOLD analysis project Ga0308163, IMG submission 201037) | Phyllosphere microbial communities from UC Gill Tract Community Farm, Albany, California, United States - DLSLT.R1 | ecosystem: Host-associated > Plants > Phyllosphere > Unclassified | place: USA... | reverse complement strand
CTTTTACAACCGCCAGCGACGCCATTCGCGCCTCGGCAATGTTCCGCCCGCGTTGTTCGCTGAAAAATTCAGCAAACAGCCACGGGTGGCTTGAAACAAGAGTGTCCGCTATTGACAGTACACCTCAGTGATTATTACCGATGCTGGCTTTCGTGCCACTTGGTTCAAGATGCTCGATATGCTCGGTTTCGCCTGGATCGGCCGTATTCGCAATGTCGATACGGTACGGGCACAAGGTAATACCGACTGGCTTGGCTGCAAACAATACTATGCCGACACCAAGGGGCGTTCCCGTGATCTGGGGCTATTCGACTATACGCAAAGGAGCCGCGTGCAATGTCGCTTGGTCCTGATAAAACGCGCAGCCAAAGGGCGTAAACGGAAAACACGATCTGGCAAGAGTGCGTGCAGCGCCCGTAGTAATAAGCAACGCAAAGGCCAAAGGGAACCCTGGCTGCTGGCTGTTTCATCAAGCCTTGCCAAGCTCAGTGCTCAGGCAGTGGTCGACCTTTACGCGAAGCGGATGCAGATCGAACAGAGCTTCCGAGATCTCAAAAATCCTGCTTACGGCATGGGGCTCAGTACCAGCCAGACACGTAAATTGAATCGTATGCGCATCTTGTTGCTCATCGGCGCATTGCTGAGCTATGCGCTATGGTTGATCGGTCTGAGTGCGCGCCAAAAGGGCTTTGAAATCGGTTACGGCAGCAAGAAGAAAGCGCCAAACACTCTCTCTATTTTATCCTTGGCACAGCTTTGGCTGTCTACCGTGAGACCGAAAATACTTTCTAAACGCCAGATCAATACGGCTTCGAAGGAACTGGCGTCTATGGTGGTCACGTTTTAGATATGAGGGGAAGGGTCAGGGTCTGACCCCGGAATTCAAGCCATCTGCACATGCGGCAGCAGCGCGAACGAGCCGGCCAGCGCCTGTTCGGCCTTGCTGGCCGGGACATTGAGTTCTTTCAGGTCCAGGTAGATGCGCCCGTCCAGGATGCGCACCGCGTACATGCGCGCCATGCCCTGCACCGGCGCGACCAGCCGGCCCGAATCGAGTTCGATGATCCAGCTGTTCTTCGGCCCCATCAAATTCTTCTCCATCAGGACGCCGTGCGCCAGCGGGCCGCCCAGGAAGGGTACCGTATCGAGCAGCGCGTAGACGGTATCGTCGGCCGCGCGAAACAGCGCCACGCCCGGCAGATCCTGCCAGGCCAGCCCGCGCTGCACCATGCGCGCGCCCGCCAAAGGCATATCCTTCAGGCGGCATATCATTTTCCATTGTTCTGGCATCACAAGCTCCCGTGAGAAAAGCACACCTGTTCCATAAGCAAGAGCGGTGCCAGTGCTGAAACACCGCCGGCAAGGGGAAATCATGTGCAAAAGCCGTCCTCCGCGCACTGCGCAAGTGCACACTGCCGCCGAAATGGTGCGCCAGCGCCCAGGCTGGCGTGGCCGCTTTCCTTTACAATGGCGGATTACTCCCCCTTACTTTGCACCCTTCATGATTGTTCTTGGCGTCGAATCCTCCTGTGACGAAACCGGCCTGGCCCTGTACGACACCGATCGCGGCCTGCTGTCGCATGCCCTCTATTCACAGGTCGCCATGCACGAACAGTATGGCGGCGTGGTGCCGGAACTGGCCTCGCGCGACCATATCCGCCGCGCCATCCCGCTGCTGGACGAAGCGCTGGCCAAGGCCGGCATCAGCCTGCCCGAGATCGACGCCATCGCCTACACGCAAGGCCCGGGCCTGGCCGGCGCGCTGCTGGTCGGCTCTTCCGTCGCCTGCAGCCTGGGCCTGGCGATCGACAAGCCGGTGCTGGGCATCCACCACCTGGAAGGCCATCTGCTGTCGCCGCTGCTGGCGTCCGAACCGCCCGAGTTCCCGTTTATCGCGCTGTTGGTGTCGGGCGGCCACACGCAGCTGATGCGCGTCGACGGCGTGGGCCAGTACACCATGCTCGGCGAAACGCTGGACGACGCAGCCGGTGAAGCGTTCGACAAGTCGGCCAAGCTGCTGGGCCTGGGCTACCCGGGCGGCCCGGCGATTTCGCGCCTGGCCGAATTCGGCGACCCGCTGGCCTACAAACTGCCGCGCCCGATGATGCATTCGAAGGACTTCAATTTCAGCTTTTCCGGCCTGAAGACGGCCGTGCTGACGGTGGTGAAAAACCACCAAGAAAAGGTGATCGCCAATATCTGCGAACAGGACAAGGCGAATATCGCGCGCGGCTTTGTCGACGCCATCGTCGAGGTGCTGACGGCCAAATGCGTGTCGGCCCTCAAGCACACGGGCCTGAAACGGCTGGTGATCGCCGGCGGCGTGGGCGCCAACGCCCAGCTGCGCGCCTCGCTCAACGCGGCGGCGGCAAAAAAACGCTTCAAGGTGTATTACCCGGAACTGGAGTTCTGTACCGATAACGGCGCCATGATCGCCTTTGCCGGCGCCATGCGCCTGCAGATCAACCCCGATGCGGCCAAGCGCGACTATGCGTTCAATGTGCGGCCGCGGTGGGCGCTGGATGAAATCCGAGAGATTTGATCGAAGCCGGGGTCAGACGGGGACGCCGAGTCCCGTCGGGTCTAACCCCAGCAGTTTGCTGATACACAAGTAAAGCAAACCCAATAGTTTGCGGGGCTCTCAGCGGAAGGCTGGGGTCAGACCCAGCGGGTCTGACCCCGTTACTCAGCCAGCAGGAAGTTACGCTGCAAGACTACCCCTTCCTGCTCCACCGTCTCATCCTTCAGCCCCACCCCCGACAACTGGCGCGCAAATGCCTGCGACAGCAGGTAGTGCAGCCGGTACGCCGCCTGGGCATACGGCATGCCTTCCGGGCGCACGTTCGAGATGCAGTTGCGGCTGTCGTCGAGCAAACCCACCTTCGGCGCCCAGGTCAGATACAGGCCCAGGCTGTCGGGGGAAGAGAGGCCCGGCCGCTCGCCGATCAGCACCAGCACGGCGCGCGCTTGCAGTAATTCGCCCACTTCGTCACCGACCGCCACCCTCCCCTGCTGCACGATGACCAGAGGGGATACTGTCCACGCTTCCAGCGCCAGCCTTTCGCGCAGGGCCGCCAGGAACGGCGCCGCATGGCGTTCGATCGCCAGCGCCGACAGGCCATCGCAGGCCACCAGCGCCAGGTCCATCCCTTGATCACATTGCGCCAGGCGCTGGCGTGAAGGCTCGTCGAGGCGCCGTCCCAGGTCCGGCCGTTGCAGATAGATGGCGCGCGTGGCGGCGGCGCTGTGCAAGCCGATACAGCCCGGCTCGCGTGCCGCCAGCGCTGGCACGTCCAGTTCCAGGTGCACCGCGTCGCGCGCCTGCGCGTGGGCCAGCTGGAAGGCCAACTGCCGTGATGTCGGCAGGCTGACGCCGCTGCGGCCCAGCGCGATGCGTGCCTGGGTATGGCGGCGCAGGGCATGCCAGGGATTGTCGGTGACGTTGGTGTCGCTGGCCATGGCATGCTCCCGGGGTGATGGAATCTTGCTACACTGCGCATCAGCATATCACCAAGGAGCACCATGATCGTCGCCGCCGATGCCGTGCTGTGGGACCAGCTGTACGATTTGCCGCTGCTGGACCGGCTGGGGCCCGCGCAGCCGGAAATCATCAACCATATCACGCAGGTCAATCTGGCCATGGGCGTGCCTGAGCGCCCATCTTCCACCGAGGTGGACGCCGCCTTTGAAGCCGATGTGCGCGCGGCGATCGCCAGCATGCCGGCGTCCGTGCAGGCGCTGCTCGACGGCGTGCTGCTGGGCGTACGCTATGCGCGCCAGCTGGGATCGTCCGCCATCAGCGATATCGTCGTCAGCGGCGAGGGCGTGATCGTCGGCGTGGTGGTGGCGCTCGACGTCGATGCGTTCGAATCGCGCACGGCCAATGCCTGGGCCACATGGAAGGAAAATACGCCATTCGCGCCTGAAGAAGGTTACCAGCTGAGCGCGCAGATTGCGCTGCCCGAAGACGACAACCGCCAGGGTGCGCTGCAATACCTGCTGCTGCACGAATTCGGCCATGTGCTGTCGGCGGGCCGCAATCTGCTGCACGACTGGTGGCTGGACGCGCAGTCTCTGCGCGGCGCCGACGAATACCACTATTTGCCGCTGGCCTGGCAGATATCGGAAGAAAAGAGCGTCATGCCGCTGGTGGAAAATGACTTCCCGCTGCGCCCGGACATCGTCTACTACCACGGCGCGCGCATGCAAGGCAGCCAGATGATGGACGCCTACCGTCAGCTGCAAGACGCCAACTTCGCCACGCTGTACGCCGCCACCAGCGTGCATGAAGACTTTGCCGAATCGTTCGCCAGCTATGTGCACGCCGTCATGCTGGGCAAACCACAAGCGATCCGCATCGAAAAAGATGGCGCGCTGCTGCTGCAATTCGACGGCTACTGGGAGTCGCCGCGCAGCGCCACCAAGCGCGCGCTGCTGGCGCGGTTGCTGGGCTAGGCGCCGCTTGCGGCCCTGGCCAGCATGGCGCGAAACGCCGCGAACACCTTCTGCATGACGGGCCGCTTGTAGGGATACATCTCTTCGGCGTCCATCGCATGCACGATCATGGCGTTGTCGGCTTCGAATACCAGCAGTTCGCCGTCGCGCGTCTCCGCGCAGTCGATGCCCAGATACGGCATGCCCATGCGTGCGTCGATGGCGGCAAAAGCCTGCGCATGGCGGCGCGCGAATTCATCGTCAAAGTGCGCCATGATGCGCGCCTCTTCCTCGCGCTTGAGCGCGCTTTCATCCATGCCCGCGTTCAGGTAATGGATCATCCAGTGCGACGACACGGCAAAGTGGCAGATATACGGCCGGCCATCGATCAGTGCGATGCGGTATTTGCGGTACTGACCGTCGTCGTTGCGGTAGTCGACAAAGCGGGCGATATAAAAGCGTTCGGCGCCGACTTTTTGCAGATACACCCGCAGGTCGGCGGCGCTGGCCATGCGTTCGAGGTCATGGCCCGCGTGCGAGCCGAGCGGGCGCACGATCAGCGGAAAATCGTCGCCTGGTAGCAGCGAGCCAACCGTCAGTTCGCCACTGGCCAGCGCCTGCAGTTGCGTACGGTCCAGGCGCGCCGTGCGCGGCATGGCCACCCCAGGCACGTCCTGCAGCCGCGCGCACAGGCCGTCGCGCGAGGTATGCGCAATATGCTGCGGCAGGTTGACCACCGGGCGCGGCCATTCAAGCAGAAACGCCGCCAGGCGCGCCAGCAAGGGTTGATTCGCGTCCGATTCGGCCACCGCCACCAGCAGCACATCATGCTCGGGCACTTCTTCGGGAAAGTCACTATCGGCCGTCAGGTACAGCAAATCCATGGCCACGTCGGACTGCTCGACCAGGAATTCGATCGGCGTATTCGACATCAGGTCGCCCGGCCCCATCACCACCAGCAGCTTGAAGCCGGGGCCCGACTGCGGCGCCTGTGCCGGCAGCGAGTACCACTGCTGCAGTTCGATCGCCTGCGCCTGCACCGCCAGCGCCAGCTCGCGCTGGCCTTTCAGTTGCAGCACGGTGGAAAAATCGAGACAGGCGTGCGCATCGTCGGGATGGGCCTGGGCGCGCGCCAGCAGCGCTTCGCCCAGCGGCGCCAGGTCCTGCTGTAAAAAGGCCAGCCGCATCAGGGGGGCCAGGCCAATCAGCGGCGCGTATGGCGTGGCGGCCTGCTGCATCAAATCAGTCATGGGGTTTCCAAAATCAAGAGAGGCGCGCGGCGCCGAAACGCAGCACGGCATCGACCAGCGCGTCGATATCCTGCGCGCGCGTGCGGTGATTGACGATGGCGGCGCGGATCGCCAGCTGCCCGGCGATGGTGGTCGACGACGGCGCGGCGACGCCCGATTCATGCAGGTCGGCGACGATCTCGCCATTGAAGGAATCGCTGTCGCCGCCCGGCACGCCGCGATGGCGGAAGCAGACGATGTTCAGGGTCACGGGCGCCAGCAGTTCCAGTTCCGGCGTGGCCTGCACGCGCTCGGCCAGGTAGCGCGCCAGCGCGCAGGTATGGGCGATCGCCGCGCCCATGCGTTCGGCGCCATGCACCTTGAAGGTGAACCAGGTTTTCAGGGCGCGAAAGCCGCGCGACAGGTCCGGGCCGAAGTCGCACGGCCACGGCGAGCCGCCGGCCAGTCCGCGCGCTTCGCGGCGCAGATAGGCGGCCGGCGCCGCAAACGCCGCCATATGGCGGGCGCCGTCGCGCACCAGCAGAAAGCCCGCGTCGTACGGCACCTGCCCCCATTTGTGAAAATCAAAGGCCAGCGAATCGGCCAGCTCGATACCGGCCAGCAGCGGCGCCACCTCGGGCGACAGCATGCCCAGCGCGCCATACGCGCCGTCGACGTGGAACCACAGTTTTTCACGCGCCGCCAGCGCCGCCAGCGCCGAGAGGTCATCGATGGCGCCCGTGTCCACGGTGCCGGCAGTACCGGCGATAAAGAACGGCGTCAAACCTGCCGCGCGGTCTTGCGCAATGCACTGCGCCAGCGCGGTGACGTCGAGCTGCTGCCGGTGGTTGACGGCGATGCGGCGCAGCGAGCTTGTGCCCAGGCCCGACAGATCCATCGCCTGGGCGATGCAGCCGTGGGCGGCGGCCGAGGTGTAGGCCACCAGGCGGGCGTCTTTCAGCCCATCCTGGCGCGCCGCCACGCCCAGTGCCTGGGTGCGCGCCACCAGCAAGCCCATCAGATTGGCCATCGAGGTGCCGGTGACGAACACGCCGCTGGCCGTGTCGGGAAAGCCGAACAGTTCGCGCATCCAGCGGCAGATCTGGCGCTCGACTTCCACCGGCATCTGGCTGCGCCCGCCCACATTGGCGTTCAGGCCGGCCGCCAGCATTTCGGCCAGCATGCCGACCGGCGTGCCGCCGCCATGCACCCAGCCCATGAAGCCGGGATGGACATTGCCCACCGCGTAGGGCAGCACGTCGTGCATGAAGGTGGCGTGGGCGTCGGCCAGCTCGCCCGGCGCCTGCGGCAGCGGCTCGGCAAAGCTGGCGCGCGCCGTGGCGGGCGCGGCTTGCCAGACGGGGCGCTGGCGTATCTGCTGCGCATAGTCGAGCATGTCGTCGAGCATGCGGTGGCTTTGCGCGCGGAAGGCGTCCCAGTCTTCGGGCGTCTGCGGGTCGAGAGAGTCGGGGACAGAAGCAGGATCGGGTGGCAGCATGATGGCGTCGCTAAAGTAGGTGGTTGATTATCGCACCGGCATGGCCAGCCAGGGCGCCATTTACATCTGTTACCCGGCCAGCCGCCGCAGCGCCGCCTGGAATGCCGGCGCCAGTTGCGCCGAAAGCTGGCCGTCGTCCCGGGTAATGCGCATGCGCGCCAGCCAGGCCTCGAACTCGGGCGCGGCGCCCAGGCCCAGCACGCGGCGCGCATACAGGGCGTCGTGGAAGGAGGTGCTCTGGTAGCCCAGCATGATGTCGTCGGCGCCCGGCACGCCCATGATGAAGTTGCAGCCTGCCGCGCCCAGCATGGTCAAGAGTACGTCCATGTCGTCCTGGTCGGCTTCCGCATGGTTGGTGTAGCAGACGTCGCAGCCCATGGGCAGGCCCAGCAGCTTGGCGCAAAAATGGTCTTCCAGCCCCGCGCGGATGATCTGCTTGCCGTCGTACAGATATTCGGGGCCGATAAAACCGACTACCGAATTGACCAGCAGCGGCGCATATGCGCGCGCCACCGCGTAGGCGCGCGCCTCGCAGGTCTGCTGGTCCATGCCGTGATGGGCGCCGGCCGACAGCGCGCTGCCCTGCCCCGTCTCGAAATACATGACGTTGTTGCCCACCGTGCCGCGCCCCAGCGACAACGCCGCCGCCCGGCCCTCGGCCAGCAGCGCCAGGTCGATGCCAAAGCTCCTGTTGGCCGCCTCGGTGCCGGCCACCGACTGGAACACCAGGTCGACCGGCGCGCCACGCCGTATCGCCTCGATGGTATTGGTGACATGCGTCAGCACGCAGGACTGGGTGGGAATCTGGTACTGGCCGATCACGCCATCGAGCAGGTGCAGCAGCGACACCACTTGCGCCACATTGTCGGTGGCCGGATTGATGCCAATCACGGCGTCGCCGCTGCCATACATCAGGCCATCGACAATCGAAGCCGCGATGCCGGTGGCGTCGTCGGTCGGGTGATTCGGCTGCAAGCGCGTCGATAGCCGGCGCTCCAGACCCAGGGTATTGCGAAAGGCAGTGACGACGCGGCATTTACGAGCCACCAGCACCAGGTCCTGCAAGCGCATCAGTTTTGACACGGCCGCCGCCATTTCGGGCGTGATGCCGCGCGCGAGCGCCGCCAACGCCGCGCTGTCGGCCGCATCGCCGAGCAGCCAGTCGCGAAAATCCCCTACGCACAGATGAGAAACCGGCGCAAACGCGGCGCGGTCGTGCGTGTCGATAATCAGCCGCGTGACTTCGTCGCTGTCGTACGGCACCAAAGCGTCGTTCAAAAACACCGTCAAGGGCAGCTCGGCCAGCGCCATCTGCGCGGCGACCCGCTCCTGCGCGCTGGTGGCCGCCACGCCGGCCAGCATGTCGCCCGAGCGCAGCGGCGTCGCCTTGGCCAGCAGGTCCTTCAGGTCGCGGAAGCGGTAGACCATGCTTCCCAGCGTATGCGCATATTCCGTCATCAGGCTATCCTCCCGTGACAGCCATTCTACGCCTGCACGCTGTTACTCCAGGCTGCGCAGCGCTTCTTCCACCTCCGGGTGGCGAAACACGAAGCCGTCGGCCAGCAGCCGGCGCGGTACCACGCGCTGGCCTTCAACCAGCAGATCGGCCTGCTCGCCCAGCAGCGCGCGCATCACGAATGCCGGTGTCGGCATGAACGAGGGGCGATGCAGCACCTTGCCGGCCACCTTGGCGAATTGGCCCTGGCGCATCGCTTCGGGAGCGCAGAAGTTGTACGCCCCCGTGACCATGCCCTCTTCGCTGCGGCGCGCCAGGTGCGCGATGCCGCGTATCACATCGTGCACATGCACCCACGACATCCACTGGCGGCCACTGCCCAGCGGGCCACCGGCACCCAGGCGTATCGGCAGCAGCATCTGCGGCAGGGAACCCTGGTGGCCGAACACCAGGCCAAAGCGCATGCGGCCCACCTGCACGCCATATTGTTCGGCCGTGCGCGCGGCAGCTTCCCATTCACTGCACAGTTGCGACATGAAGATCGCTTGCGGCGCGCTGTCCTCGCCGAGTTCCGTATCATCGCCCTGCGGCTGCACGCCGTAGTAGCCGATCGCCGACGCCGACAGCAGCACGCGCGGCTTGTGCGCGGCGCGGGCGATCCAGGCGATCACCTCCTGTGTCAAGCCGATGCGGCTGCGGCGCAAGGCCGCCTTGCGCGCCTCCGTCCAGCGGTGGCCGACGATGCGTGCACCGGCCAGGTTGACCACCATGTCGATATGTTCATTGTCACGCAGATCGGCCATGCCGGTAATGCAGCGTACCTTGCCATCGAAAGTCCACGCCGCCTGTTTGGCCTGGCGCGTCAGCACCGTCACCTGATGGCCGTCGGCCAGCAAGGCGTGCACCAGCTGCTGGCCGATAAAGCCGGTCGCACCCGTCACCAGCACCTGCTGCTGCGTGGTGGCGAAATGGATGGCTTCCACCGCGCGCTCTTCTTTTTCCACGCGTCTGCCCAGCTGCCAGGCCGCGTAACCATCGCGCAGGCCGGACAAGCCCACGCCCACGCCGCACAGGGCCAGGAACACGCTGAGCCAGCCGTAAGGCTGCCACACCAGGGCGGTTGGCAAGCTCGCCCAGTCGGCGCTGTTCAAGGCCAGCAAGGCGATAAAGGCACCGGCATTGATGGCCAATACCGTGTGCGTGACGCGCTCGGTGGCCGGCAGCAAACGCGTGCGGTCTTCGACCACGAAGTCCCACAGCGTCAGCACGATTTCCACGCTGAAGACCAGCACCAGCACCCAGGCCCAGGCGCCATGCCATTCCCAGGATGACAGGCCGGCAAACAGCACGCTGTAGATCAGCGCGCGGATCGAGTGGATCGTCAGTTCCAGGCGCGCCGATTTCTTTTGCGGCAGCGCTTCGGTGATCTCGTGGTGGTAGATGGTGTCAAAAGCGCCCAGGCAGCCCTGGAAAGCCATCATTTGAAGGGCCAGCAGATGGGTATTCATGGTGTGTCCTTGTCGGTATCGGGGGCAGCGGCTTCGCGAAACACGCCGACCTGGGTAAAGGTGGTGCCGAACAGCGCGTGGCGGATCTCGATGCGGATATTGAATTGCTGCGGATTGTCGTTGCGGTGGCACAGATAGGTCTTGCCGGGCGTGAGCAGGCCGGGCAGCGGCATGCGCCAGCCGAACAGGTCGAGGAAATAGCCGTCGCTGGTGAAGTACAGATTGCCTTCACGAATATCGAGCAACAGCTTCATGCCCAGGCCCATGCCGACGTATTCCAGCACCTCGCCCTTCTCGCTTTCGGCCATGTACGAGGTAAAGCGTATCGGTTTGCGATCATGCAGGCGGTAGGTGCGCTGCTTGAAAATGTGCGGGCAGCCGGGGCGCGAATAGACTTCGATATCGACCGGAAAATTGTGATCGTCATGCGGAATCAAGGCGCCGTTGATAAAGGGCCGCGTGATCCAGCCCAGAATTTTGCCCAGGCGCGAGCTGCTCAATTCACTGAGTTCGCCCCGGTAATACAGCGGCTGGCCCGGTGCGGGATTTTTTTCGAAGCGGCGGCGGATATCGGGGTGCAGGTTTTGCCAGGCGTCGCCCATCACTTTCTTGAACAGCTCTCCTTCGGATGGTCCGTTCATGGTTTGGCTTTCTTCGCTTTGGCGGATTTGTCGGGTTTGTCTTCGGGACTGAGGAATTTGGCGACCTTGCCGCCCATGGACAGCATGCGCTGCAAGGTGGCCGGCGGCAGGTTCTTGTAGTCGCTGTAGGTGGCGCTGAGCATTTCCAGGAAGGCCAGCACTTCGCCCATGCGTTCAAGCGTCGCCGGCGGGATCGCCGCATCGTGTTCGCCTTCGATTGCGCACTCGCGCAGGACGGTCAGAGTCGGGTCGATCTCGCGCCGCTTGCGCTCTTCCATGATGACGCGGAAGATTTCCCACACATCCTGCAGCGCCACGAAATGGTCGCGCCGGTCTCCCATCACGTGAGTCACGCGCGCCAGGCCCCAGCTTTGCAATTCCTTCAGGCTGTTGCTGACGTTCGAGCGCGCCACGTTCAGGCTGGCCGCGATATCTTCCGCCGTCAGCGGCTCGTTGGCCAGGAACAGCAGCGCATGGATCTGCGCCACGGTGCGGTTGACGCCCCAGCGGGTGCCCATCTCGCCCCAGTGCAGGATGTATTTTTGTGTGGTCGGACTCAGTTCCATGATCTCGGCTCCGTCTTTTCTCTTATTTCTGTCGTTACAGAAATGTAAGACGATACGAAAGCCGAGTCAAGCGCGATTCGTTACGATGCCAGGGGCTTCTGTCCCATGGCTTTCAAAAACTGCTGCTGCGAGGCGTGCAGCTGCAAATAGCCGATCTCGCGGTAGGTCAGGCCATGGCGCGGCGCCAGTTCGGCGATAATGCGCGCCAGCGCCGGGTAGTGGCGGTGGTTCCAGGTCGGGAACAGATGATGCGTCAAATGCAAGTTCAGGCCACCTAGCCAGTAACCGAGCCAGCGCAGGGCGCGCGGCTTCGGCGTCCAGTCGCAGGCCGTATAAAAAGTGTGCTGGTACCAGTCGTGCGGCATGGTGCCGTCCTCGCCCGGCTGGAAGAAATCGACTTCGGCCCAGTGCGTGCCCAGGATCAGCGCCACCAGCGCGCACGAGGCGATCATCTGCCCCAGCAAGTACGCGCCCAGCACCGTGCCCCAGACTATGCCGTGACCCTGCACCACCCAGATCGGCACGGCCAGCACCAGCGCCACATGGCCCAGCTTCCAGCCCAGGAACACGGCCCAGCCGCGCCAGCCCTGCAAGCGGCTGTGGGCCGCCACCGGCGTCTTGCCGAAGCGATCCAGCCAGTCGCCATACCAGTTCAGGTAGGGCAGCGACAGGGCGGCGACCACGGGCCAGTAAAGATACTGATAGCGGTACTGCGGCGACCAGCGCTGGTACGGCGTCTGGCGCAAGAACGGGTTCGGTTCCGTGTCGAGGTCATAGCCCTCGACGTTGGCATAGGTGTGATGAAAATGCACATGGCGGATGGTCCAGAAATCCATATCCACGCCCACCGGCAGGCTGACCAGGCGCGTCAAGAGGCGATTCAGCGATCCGCGCCGGAACATGGCGCTGTGGGCGCCGTCGTGCAGGCTGTTCATGGCCAGCACCATGGCCGTGACCACGCAGGCGACATAGCTGGCGACAAAACCGAGGGACGTGGCCGCGTTCAGCGCCAGCAGATACAGCAGCGCCGCCAATCCAGTCAGGGCAATCGCCTTGGCATGCATGCGCCAGTCGGCAAAGCGGTGCGTGGATGCCGCCGCCAGATAGGCGTCGGCCCGCTCGCGCAGCTCGCGCCGGAAGGCCGAATCGCGCGCCGGCTGGAAGCGCAGCGGCGGCAGTTGGGAAGACACCGTCATGCGCGCCGACCCTCTTGCGCCGGCCACCACAGCCGGCGCGCGCCATCGAGGCCGTGCACCAGCAACAGGCCCATGAAGATCACGCCCCAGGCGTCGCGCGCGCCGTACCAGAACAGGAACAGCAGCGGCAGCGCCAGGCAGATGACGATCCAGGCCATCGCGCCCCAGCGGCGCGCGTCCGACAGGCCGCCCAAAGCCAGCGTGCCGGCAAAGATCAGCGCAAACAGCGTTGCCTGCTGCGCGGCGGTCCATGCCGCCTCATGGTTGACGTAATAGATCACCAGGCCGAACAGGATCACGCCGCCGATGCCGATATACAGTTCGGGCACGTGAAAAATGCCACGCGACTGCCAGTCGGGAAAGCGCGCGCGCAGCCATTTGAACAATTTGCCATTGCTGGCCAGGAGCGGGTTATGCGTTGGCGTCGTGCCTTTTACCCCATAGCGCATTTCCACGCCATCGAGCTCGGGCTGGAAGCTGCCGAACAGTTTGTCCCACAGCAGCAGGGTGCCGCCGAAATTGCGGTTGATATAGCGCTTGTCGGTGCCGTGGTGGACCCGGTGATGCGACGGCGTGACCATGATTTTGTCCAAAATGCCGGACTTGTTGACCAGCGCATTGTGGTTGTAGAACTGCACCGAGTAATGCAGCGACGAGATGACGACAAAGATTTCCAGCGGCAGGCCCAGTACGGCCAGGATGGCGATAAACGGGAAATTGGTCAGCGACGAATACCAGGAATTGCGCACGCCCAGCGACAGGTTGAAATGCTCGCCCTGGTGGTGCACCACGTGCACCGCCCACAGCAGCGGAATTTTATGGTGCAGGCGGTGCATCCAGTAAAAGCACAGGTCCCAGGCGACAAACGCGAACAGCCATTGCGCCGCCACCGGCCACTGGTCGACGATGTGCAGGTTGGCATGGCGCAGCAGCAGGGCGAAGGCCGCCACTTCCACGCCGCGAAACACCCACATCAGGATATGGCCTGAATTGAGGTTGAAGATCACGTCCTTCCATGGCACCGGCGTCTTGCGTACCCATTTGAGTATCAGCAGTTCGGCCAGCACGAAGGCCAGCATGATCACGAAAGTAAGGGCGAAAGGATTCAGGGTCATGGTGCAATTTCCGCAGAAATGTCGCGACGATCTACCGAGGATACGCGCATTTTGGCCAGCGCGCCGCCCGCCAGGCCCACCAGCAGGCCGGCGCCCAGGTCGATGCTGACATGCCGGCGCAGCGCGATAATCGCATAGCAGATGCCCAGCGTGAGCAGCACGGCCAGCGCGGAGCGTATCGGCCGCTCGCGTTCGAACAGCGCCCAGGCGCACAGCAGGGTCAGGGCGCCATGCAGCGAGGGCAGGCAGTTTTGCGTGGAATCCATCGTTTGCAGCACGCGCAATACCTGCGTGCTCCAGCCCATGCCGTTACCGACCGGTGGATACGCCAGGGTGGTCGGATACAGCAAAAACACCACGCCGCAGACCAGCGCCGACACCGCCATGGCGCGCGCCAGCCAGCGCACGCGCGCCGGACTGACCACCAGATAGGTGTACGGGATCAGGATAAAAAAGGACAGGTACAGCCAGATCGCCGCGTCGCTGTAGGCAATCGCGCGGTCGATCACCGTCTCGGGCAGAATCACGCCCTGCCCTTGCAGCAGGTCGCTGGAAAAATACACCAGGCCCACGCTGCCCCAGCCGGCCAGCAGATACAGCAGACGCTTGAAAAATGTCATCGTTAAAGTAGACGCCGGATGCGGCGCCGTTTCATGGTGGGATCAAAAGCGGGCAGTTCGCTGCTGACAGTCCAGTGCAGCCGTTCGACCGCCACGCCCAGCCCTTGCAGCACGCCTTCCAGGTGGGCTTTCAAGGCGGCCAGGCCCGCAGTATCCTGCGCCGCATGCAGCTGCAAGGTGGCCGCTCCCTGCTGCGCCAGGCGGTAGTCGCAGTCGGCCGGCAGCGCTTGCGCAAACGCGCGCGTCAGCACATCGGCAAACACAGAGATGCTCTCGTCGTCCGCAGCGGGCAGCACCAGCATATCGTCGCAGCGCCCTTCGATGCCGTCGATGGCGCGCGTGGCCCGCCCGCAGAGGCAAGGCCTGGCGCGCGCCAGCAAAATGTCGTCGAGCCGGTAGCGCACGATCGGTTGCGTGATGCGGGTAAAGTCGGTAATCACCGGCACGAAGCGGCGCTGCTCCCGGTCCAGCCACTGCGGCTCGACATGCACGTATTCCTCGTTCAGGTGCAGCACGCCGTGTTCGCAGGTGCTGGCCAGAAAACCCTCGGTGGCCTGGTAGATTTCATGCACGGCGCCGAACGCCTGCACGATCAGCGCGCGGTCCTGCGCTTCCAGCACTTCGGCCACCGAGATGACTTTTTTCGGCGCCAGCGCCAGCTTCCCCGCGATCACGCCCAGCGCCAGCTGGCGCAGCACCTGGGCCGGCGCCACGATCACCGACGGCCTGTAGGCCACCAGTTCGGCGCACAGCGTGTCGAAGGGCTGGAACAAATCGTAAAAGGCAAAGGTGAGCCACGGCGAGCGCACGGCCGTGTACAGATTGCTGTTCGCGCGCAGGAACAGCGCCACCTTCTCGCCGGAAAACAGGCCGTCGGGCAGCGCCTTGGCCAGCATCACGCCGGCCCACTGGGCTTTTTCGCGCGGGCTGACGGTAAATACGGCGCGCCGCGACGAGGTGCCCGACGACAGGCCCACCGTGATCTCGCCCACGGCGGGGGTGAAGTCGCGGCTGCGCTCGGCCGCCATGGCCGCCTCCATCGCCGGCGCCAGTTTCACTCCTGCCGTATTCATGGCATCGAAATGCTCCAGCATCAGCGCCTTGTTCATGCTTGGCCACTGCGCCAGAGGCAGCGCGCGAAACGGCGCAAAGTACGGGCTGCGCGCACACAGAGTGTCAATAAAGCTGGCCAGCTGGCGCTGTTGATAGGCATCCAGCTGCGCGCGGTTCGCAAAGCGCAGGCGGCGCGTGCGCCAGTAGGACAGTAGCAACCAGAAAACGCGCTTCAAGGCCGGCCCGCCACTGGCGCATAGTCGTCGGTATCTTCATGCGTGATGCGGATCTGCGCCTGGCCGCCCCGGTGCAGCTGGTGCAGGCGGTGCAAGGTCTCGTAATATGGCGCGCGCTTGTGCTGGATAATGAACGACAGCTCGGACGGCCCGCGCAGCTGCTGGAAGCTTTCCGGCACCCAGGCCGCGTCCGACGCCAGCAGGGTCCAGCCACCATCCTGCAGCACGAACGCGCCCAGGTGGCCGATGGCGTGGCCGGGCAGCTCGACGATATAAATTTCGCCGGTGCCGCTGACATCGCGCCCCGTCGTGAACGGGTGCAGCGCGGCTGGCAATGCGGTTTCCGGCACGCTTTCCACGAATGACAGGCGATCCGCAATGTCAAGCGGCAGCAGCTCCGGCACGAAGGCCTGGCGCACGGCGGGGATGCCGCTCAGGCCGCGCACCGCATCCCAGCCGGTTTTCGACGCCATCAGACGCGCCTGCGGAAAATCGCGCATGCCGGCGATATGGTCGGCGTGGAAGTGCGACAGCAGCAGGGTGTGGATATCGCCGGGCGACACGCCATGCGCGCGCAACTGGCCCTGCAAGGATTCGTGCGCGTCGAACACCACCGGCGTGACCCAGGCATACATGCGGTACACGCCTTTGGAGGTGGCGGTACGAAAATGGTCGGCATAACCGGTGTCCCACAGGTACAGGCCCGCGCGCGTGTCGATCAGGTAGGCGCGCGAGGGGAAGCAGCGGCTGGCGAAACCGCTGCCTTTCAGGACCATGCAGGAGGGGTGGGTACAGTGACCGACGCGAAAGGCGGTGATGCTAGCCATTGCGCTCCTTCGCCACCTTGTGCGCGGCCGCTTCCTGGCGCATCCATTGCGCGGTGCGGGCGATGCCGTCCTGCAGGCTGACGATGGGGCGGTAGCCCAGCACCTTGCGCGCCTTGGCGTTATCGAGCGTCATGTCGAAGCTGAGCGCGCCGATGCTGTAGGGCGTCAGCGACGGTTCGCGGCGCGTGAAACGGGCGGCGAACTGCATCAGCCTGGCCACCACCGCCAGCACCCGGTACGGCATGCTGACGATCTCGAACGGCTGGCGCAGGTGGTCGCAAAACAGGCTGCGCAGAATGTCGCACAGGCGCGCCGGTTCGCAGTTGGTGATATTGAAGGCGGTGCCCGACGCCAGCGTCTTGTGCAGCGTGGCCAGCCACATCGCGTGCACCACATTGTCGACATAGGTGATGTCGATGGTGGCCGCGCCGCCATTGGGCAGCGGCAGCTTGCCGTGGCGCTCGCGCAGCACGCGCGCCAGGCGCGGAATCAGCACCTGGTCGTGCGGGCCGAAAATGGCGCGCGGGCGCAGGATCACGCACAGCATCTGGCGGTGCTTGTCGGCCGCTTCCTGCACCAGTTTTTCGGCCATCGCCTTGGTGCGCGCGTAGGCGTTCACATAGGTATCGGGGCGGAAGGTTTCCGGCACTTCGTGGCGGTGGCGGTAGTCGAAATACAGGGCCGGGGTGGAAATGTGCACGAAGCGCGCCACATGCGAGGCGGCCGCCGCGCGCAGCAGCTGGCCGGTGGCGGTGACGTTGGCGGCGATAAAGTCGCGTTCCAGGCCCCACGGCGAGGACAGCGCGGCGCAGTGCCAGACGGCGTCCATGCCGCGCACCAGCTGATCGGCCTGCTGCGGCGTGGCTTGCGCCAGGTCGAGCGGCACGAACTGCGCGCCCATGCGCTCGAGCTCGCGGCCCACGGCCAGGTTGCGGCCGCTGGCGCGCACGTCCACGCCCTGCGCCAGCAGGAAGTGCACGGCGTTGCGCCCCAGGCCGCCTGTCGCCCCCGTGACCAGTATCCGCTTCATTACTTCATCCTCATAGATCGCGAATCATAGATCGATAATCATGCCGCCGATGGTCAGCCCGGCGGCCGTGCCCATCATCAGCAGGCGCTGGCCCGGCACGGCACGGCCCGTCATCACGGCCTCGTGCAGCGCGGTGGGCAGCGAGGCCGCCACCTGGTTGCCATGGGTCGCGAAGATCTTGATGATTTTAGCATCGGGCACGTCGAGGATGCGCGCGGCATGCGCCAGCCCCAGCGGGCTGGCCTGGTGCGGCACCACCACGTCGATGCGATCGAGTCCGGCACCGGATTCGACCATCAGCTGGTCCAGGAAAGCCGGCATCACCTTGACGGCCAGGCGGAACACGGCCTTGCCATCCATATGGAACAGGTAATCGCTGGGGTCGCTGCCGTTGCGCGGATTGCGCTCGGTGCCGCCGCCGCGGATCTCGCAGTAGCGCCGCCCTTCCGGATACGTGCCCATTTTATAGGCGACGATGCCGGTGCTGCCGTCACCGCGCTCGACGATCACGGCGGCGGCGCCGTCGCCGAAGATCATCGACGCTTCCGGCTCGCTCCAGTCGACCCCGCGCGAGGCCAGGTCGGACGAGACGATGGCGATGCGCCGGTACCCGCCGTCTGCCAGCATGGAGGCGGCCACGCGCAGCGCCGCCATGAAACTGAGGCAGCTGGCGTTGATATCGAAGGCGGGCGTACCGGCCGGCAGGCCCGCGTGCAGGGCGATAAAGCAGGCCGTGTTCGGCAAAGCCTGCTCGGGCACGCCGCAGGCGCCGATCAGGAGATCGACGTCGCCCGGCTGCAGGCCGGCGTTCTTCAGCGCGTCGAGCAAGGCGGCCGCGCCCAGCTGGCTTTGCGATTCGTCGGGCGCGGCCACGAAGCGCGACAGCACGCCGCTTTTTTGCAGCGTGTAGCCGGGCGGATGGCCGAGTTTGCGGTCCAGGCTGTCGGACGTCACGCTATGCGACGGCACGGCCTTGCCTGTCGCGATCAGGCGTACTGGAATCATGGGAGCCTTCCTTTATTGTTATGTTGGTCAGGCGTCGTTCATGGCGTCGGCAGGGAATCGCCGCAATGCTTGCAGAAATTGGCATCATCATCGATATCGCGCTCGCCGCAGCCGGGGCAGCGGCGGCCAACCTGCTGGCGGCCACCGCGCTGCACCGTCATTTCCGCGCTGATGATGCCGGTCGGGACGGCCAGGATGCCCCAGCCCAGCAGCATCATCAGCGAGGCGATGGTGCGCCCGATATCGGTCTTCGGCGTGATATCGCCAAAGCCCACCGTGGTCATGGTGCTGATGGCCCAGTAGATCGAGGTGGGAATGCTGCTGAAACCGTTTTGCGGCCCTTCCACCACATACATCACGGTGCCCAGCAAAAACACGATCATCATCACGACCGACAAAAAAATCAGTATCTTGCGCCGGCTGGCCAGCAGGGCCCGGCCCAGCATCGTGTATTCGTGCACATACGACGTCAGCTTGAGGATGCGGAACATGCGCAAGAGGCGCAGGATGCGCACATCGATCAGCACATGGGCCCCCGGCAGCAGCAGGCCGATATAGGTCGGCACGATGGCCAGCAGGTCGATAATGCCGAAAAAACTGCGCGCGTAGCGCACGGGATGCTGCAGGCACGACAGCCTGGCCAGGTATTCGATCGTAAACAGGAAAGTAAAAAACCATTCCAGCCCCAGCAACAGTGGGCCATGGCGGGCCGCCACCGAGGCGACGCTGCTGAGCACCACCACCGTCACGCTGATCAGAATGGCGGCGATCAGCACCAGGTCGAACGCACGGCCGGCCCGCGTTTCCGATTCGAAGATCACGTTATACATGTGCGCGCGCCAGCCCGCCTCGGGCTTGCCGTATCGTTTTTGCGCTTCCTGCGCGGAGCGCTGCTGCGGTGTCAAAGGTGCTGCTTTCATGCTGGTCGTGTGTTCATATGCCAATTATTGTATAGATAATTTGGCCTGCATGGCGACACGCTAGAAGGGTTGAGAGGGTTGCTGCGCCAGCAGCACGGCGTTGCGGCGCTCCCTTTCGGCCTGCACGATATCCGCCGCGCGCGCTTCGCCCACGCCGGCCGTCTGCAGCACGGTGGCGGCCAGCTGCAGCGCCGCTTCCAGCGCCTCGGGCACGACCAGGGTGGCGCCGGCCTGCACCAGCGCCAGCGCATGGGCTTCGTCGCGGGCGCGCGCATACACCGGCAGTTGCGGATAGGCGCGCCGGATCGAGCGCACCGCGTGCAGCACCGAGGCCGGATGGTCCATCGTCAGCACCACCGAGCTGGCCCGGTCGGCATGGACTTTCTGCAGCAACTCGGCGCGCGAGGCGTCGCCAAAATACACGGGAACGCCGCGCGGATGCAGGGCAGCCACCAGGCGCGCATCGTTCTCGACCGCCACATAGCTGATGCCTTGCTCGGTCAGCACCTTGGCCAGCAGCTGGCCCACCCGGCCGAAGCCGGCGATGATGACGCTGCCCGCCGGAGGTTCGGCGCCGCTGGCCAGGTCGGCCAGCTGATGATGGTGGCGCTGGTCCCACCAGCCACCCAGGCCGCGCGCCGCTTTCGCCAGCGCCGGCGTGGCAAACAGGCTCAGGCCCACCACCAGCATCACGAACTGTGCCACTTCGGGCGCGATCAGCCTGGTGCCCAGCGCATAGGCGACGACGATAAAGGCGAACTCGCCGCCCTGCCCCAGCAGCACGCCCGACGCCAGCGCGCGGCCCCAGGGAAAGCCGCCGAGGCGGAAAATCGCGCCGGTTACCAGGGTCTTGACGGCAAACAGCGACAACACGGCCAGCGGTATCCAGACCGGCGAGCGGATGATCTCGCGCACGTCGATCTGCATGCCGACCGACATGAAGAACAGGCCCATCAGCAGCCCCTTGAACGGTTCGATGATGACTTCCACTTCATGGCGAAATTCGGTCTCCGCCAGCAGCAGCCCGGCCAGCAAGGCGCCCAGCGCCATCGACAGGCCGGCCAGGTAGGTCAGGCCGGCGATGCCGAGCGTGCTGAGCAGGGTCAAGGCCATGAACACATCGGGCTGGCGCTTGCCGACAAAAAACTGGAACAGCGGGCGGATCACACGCCGGCCCAGCAGATAGATCAGCAAAATGGCGCCTGCCGATTTCAGGGCGGCAAAACCGAGCAGAGAGGCCAGGTCGTCGCTGCGCCCGCTGGCGAACACATCGATCAGGATAAACAGCGGCACCACCATCAGGTCCTGCAACATCAAGATGGAAAAACCAGCCTGGCCGCTGGGGGTTTGCAGCGAGCGCTGCTCGGTCAGCAGCTGCATCACGACGGCGGTCGACGACAGCGACAGCACCAGTCCCAGCACGATGGACGCTTCCAGCGACAGGCCGAAATAAAACGCCACCGCGCCGATCAGGCAGGCGCTCACGATCACCTGCCCCACGCCGGCGCCAAACACCCAGCGCCGCAGCGCCCACAGCCGCTCGGTCGATAACTCCAAACCGATCATGAACATCAAAAACATCACGCCCAGCTCGGCCAGGCCGCTGACCTGCTCGGCCCGCACGAACGAAAAATACTTCAGCCAGGTAAAGTCGCCGGCCCACAGGCCGAAGCCGAACGGCCCGAACAGCGCGCCGACGGCGAGAAAGCCCAGCACCTGGTTGACTTTCAGGCGCTGCAATAGCGGAATAAAGATGCCGGCCAGGGCGAGAAACAGCAGCGTTTCGCGCAAATACGGCAGGGCGTGCTGTTCTTCCACGATCACCTCCTAAGGTTGCGCAGGCACTGGCAGTCCCAGCATGTCGGCGCGCGGCCGTTCCCAGCCCGGCACATGGCGTGGACAAGGCTTGCCGCTGAATTGTTCCAGCTGCACCGTGGTGAAATTGTCCTGCATGTCCGGGTTGAAGCGCACATCGGTCAGGCTGCTCCCGCTCAGCTTGGGCATGCGGCCAAAACGCAGCCAGGCGTCGGCGTGGCAATTGGTCGATTGCAGCGCGCGCAGGGCCGCCAGGCTACCGGTGGCTTGCGCCGAAATGGCGATGCCGGGCGCCAGCTGGCCGCCGCCATCGCCGGGCTCGGCCAGGCCGGCCGGACAGGCGGCCGGCGCCAGACTGGCCGGCAGCAAGCTCATGGTGCCACGCCGCAGGGTATAGACGTCGGTCTTGCTGTCGAGCGAGACATAGGTCCAGCACAGTGGATGGCTGGGAAAGGCCGTCATCGACACGTCCCACACGCGGGTGCCGGGATCGATGCGCTGCAAGGCCGCTTCGACCCTGGCGCGGCCCAGCGCGGAGGCCGTGCCCTGCATGCCGATAAAGGTGGCCGACAGCGCAAAACCGAGCAGCAAGGCGCCCTTTCCCCGCACGCCGGCGCTCCCTTGCACGACCGCCATCATCGCGCCCAGCGCCAGCAGCACGGCCAGCGCCACCGGTGACAGATAATTTTTATAGGCAAAGAAACACAGGGCCGCCGCCAGCCCGGCCAGCAGCACGCCTTTCAGCAGCCTGGTGCGCAGCGCCACCATCACGGGCACGCCCAGCAGGACCCAGAACATCGGTTCGACAATGAACACCATGTCACCGAACAGCCAGCGGTTGTCGAACGGATAAAACGGATGCAGGCCGTAGGAATTGAGGAAATCCATGCCCATGTGCAGGCCCAGGCCCAGCAGCAGGCACAGCGCCAGGCCGATGCGCGCCGGCTGGCTGGTTTTCAGCAGCCGGCGCGCGCCCGGCCATAGCAGCCACAGCAGGGCCAGCACCAGCAAGGCCTGCGGTATCGCCAGCAATAAGGTGTGGGTATGGCCGCGGTGCTGCAGCATGTAGCCGAAGGGGCGCGGCATCAGCCGGGTCAGGAACAGGTCCAGGTCCGGCGCATTGCTGGCGAACCAGGCCGTGAACAGAAACAGGGCGCGCCGCGTGCGCTGGGGGGCTTCCTGCGGCTCGGGCGGCAAGCTGCGGTGCAGCAGCTCGCCCACGCCCAGGCCGATCACCGAATGTGTAATATTATCCATCCGGCAATTTTACAGTACGGCCGCGCCGCACCCTACGCTTTTTGCTACAGGGGCACCAGGTTTTCGTCGCGCATGCCGACCAGCAAGGCGCGCCCATCCGGCAGCACGCGGAACTCGCCGAAACGCGCTTTCTCCCAGCGCTGCGCCTCGCCTTCCTTGAAGAACCAGGCGTCCGTGACCAGTACCCAGCGACCATCTTTCGGCGTCAGCTCCATGCGCAGGGCGCCGGGCGCCAGCTGCTTGCCATCGTCGCGCCCTTGCACCGTGGCCACCCCGCGCGCGTCGCGCAGCAGCACCACGTGAGGACGCGCCGTGCGGCGGTCCATGCTGTCGAGATCATCGAAGGCCCCAAAGCCGAGGAAGTTCAGGCGCATGAAGTCGCCCTGCATCAGCGAACGGGGGTCGGCCGGCGCCAGCGGAATAAACACGGGCTCGCCCTTGGCGATCAATCGCTCCTTCTGCCAGATGCCGCCATTGGCCACCACCAGCACCAGCAGCAGTCCCGCCAGCAGGCCGGCCCTGGCCGCGCGCGGATGGCTGGCCGGCGCCGCGCTGGCGGGCTTGTCCGCCAGGTTCAGCAAGGCGCCGCGCGTGGCCAGCCACGACAGCACGCCCAGCACCAGGCCGGCGGCGGCCAGCACCAGCGCCTTGGTGGCCAGCGGCCAGGTCAGCAGATAATAAAAGCTGCCGATCACCCAGGCCGCGGCCACGCCGGCCGCCACCGCCACACGCAGGCGCGCGCTGGTCACGCAGAACGCCAGTACCAGCAACACCGGCCCCAGCGCGGGCAAATACCACGCCAGCACCGCCAGCACCAGCGCCACGCCGGCGGCGGGCAGCTGGCGCAAGGACGGCCAGCGGCGCTGCATCCAGAAAGCGCCGGCGACCACCATGGCCACCGACAGCACCGGCAGCCATTGCGCATACCAGCTGCCGCCATGGCGGGTGGTCAGTTCATTGGCCAGGTCGCTCATCAGGCCGTCACCGACGGTGCCGCTCATCATGAAGGTCTTGCCGGACCAGCTGACCAGGCCCAGCAGGATGGCCAGCACCCAGCCGGTCGAGACCGACTCGATATACGCCGCTACCGGCGCGCCACGACCGTCGTCATAGCTGTTTTTTTGCAGCCAGTGGGCACCGAGCCAGATGCCCAGCGCCAGCATCCAGGCCAGGTACATGGTGGCCGAATCATTGCCGTACGACCAGCTGTAATGCGAGCCGACGCTGCCCAGCGCCAGCAGGCCGCAGGCGACCACGCCCAGCAGCACGCGCAGCCAGTCGCGCTGCAGGATGGCGGCGTACGCCAGGCTGACCAGGCTCAGCACCAGCGCCGCAATCTGGTCATCCATGTCGCGAAACAGCGCATAGCCGAGCAGGCCGCCGCCGACCAGCACGCAGGGCACGCCCAGTTGCTCGACAAACAGCGACACGCCGCGCGGACGGATCAGCATCACCGCCACGCCCAGCGCCAGGATCGCCACGATATAGGTGCCGCCGCCTTTTTCCAGGAAACTGCCCAGCATGAAACCGAGCGCCAGCACCAGCGGCAGCGCCGCCAGCCAGGCGCCCAGCGCCGTCATCAGCACGACCGGCCAGGGCCGCACGTCCTGCACCGGCAGGGTGACGTTGGCCGGCAGCACGCCAGCACGGGTGGCGTCCTGGATCAGCTCGCCAAGTGGATGCACTTTCACGGTGCTCATGGCGCCTCCCGGCGCGTGCGCCACAGAATGCCCTGCACGGTCAGCGCCAGCAGCACGGCGGCGGCCAGGCCCAGCATCAGCATGCTGGCGATCTCATCGTTGCCGCGGTCGAACAGGCGCGACGCCAGCCCACAGACCAGCAAGGTATTGATGCCAAGCGCGACGGCGGAAAGGCCGAACACGTCGAAGAACTGGCGCGTCAGCAGCAGGCCGGCGGCCACCGCCAGCACGCCCAGGCCAGCCCAGTACGGTGACGCCGTATCGCCGTTGAACAGCGCGCTCAGGCCGGATCCGGTAATCATGATGACGGCCAGCATCAGCCCCAGGCGCAGCGGCCACGGCCCGGTGCCGGTCCAGCGTGCCAGCAGCGGCGACACCAGCGCACAGGCAGCCAGCAGCGCCGCCCAGCCTGTCAACAGGATGTCGATATCCTCGCCGCGTATCAGCCAGCTGTGACGCGAATGGGCCTGCATCCACAAGGTGATGCCGGTGGCCAGCACCAGCATCCATGGCGTCCACAGCACATCGCTGCGCGCCACCAGGCACAGCGGCAGCGCCAGCACGGCCCAGACGGCAAACAGCTGCCACGGATCGGCGCCGGTCTGGTAGGTCTGGCCAAAATAGGCGAACAGGCCGCCGATGGCCAGCATGGCGATCAACAGCAGCGGCGCGCGCGCGGCGGAAAACACAACGGCGCCCAGGCAGCAGACGACGAACACCGCCTGGATCAGCGCGAAACGGCCAGTGCGGCCCAGGTCCTCCCAGTTGGCGGCGACCCAGAAAATCAGGCCCATGCCCAGCAGCGCCGCGGCCAGCACGGCCACGCCGCGCGGCAGCCACCAGGCCAGGCTGCGCGGTTCGCGCTGGAAGCCGGCCAGTTCCTGCAATTGCCGGGTTTGCGCGGCGTCCAGCTGATTGCTGGCGGCGAGTTGATACACGGCGAGGCGTAGATCCATCGTCTGCTTTCGAAGTGACAGGGAGGTAGTGCAGTACCGGCTTAGCGGTCGACCACCACGCCGCGCCAGAAGGCGACATGGCCGGCGATCTGCCGCGCTTCCGCCTTGGGTTCGGGGTAATACCAGGCGGCGTTCTGGTTCACCTGGCCATCGACGACCAGGTCGTAATAGCTGGCGATGCCCTTCCACGGACAGGTCGTCTGGTGGCCGCTGGGGCGCAGGTAGTCCTGGCTGACGGCAGAGAGAGGGAAATACACATTGTTTTCAACGATCTGTACCTGATCGCTGTTCGCTTGCGCAATGACGGCGCCATTCCAGGTTGCTGTAGGCATTCGGCTATCCTCCGGTGAAAGGCAAGTGTAGCCTGAATATCAAGAAACGGCGCGCGCCATTGGTGCGCTGGTGCAACTTACTCTTGCGTGATGATCTGGCGCAAAGCCTGTTCGAACACTTCCGGCGGCTGGCCGCCGGAAATCAGGTGGCGTTCGTTGATGATAATGGCCGGCACCGAGCTGATGCCGTTTTGCTGGTAGAACTGTTCCCGCGCGCGCACTTCGTCGGCATACTTGCCGGACGTGAGAATATCGCGCGCCGTGTCCGGATCGAGTCCCGCATCGTCGGCGGCCTTGACCAGCACCTCATGCGAGGACGGGTCCTGGCCCTGCGTGAAATAGGCGTCGAACAGGGCCATCTTCAGTTCGCGCTGGCGCCCGGCCAGTTCGGCCCAGTGCAGCAATCGGTGCGCATCAAAGGTGTTGTAGATGCGGCCGCGCTTGTCCATGGAGAACGTAAAACCGAGCGACTCGCCACGGGCGCGGATCGCCTCGCGCGACTGCGCCATCTGTTCCGGGGTGGAGCCATATTTCTCGGCGATATGTTCGCCGATATCCTGGCCTTCGGGGCCCATGTTGACATTCAGTTCAAACGGCTGGAAATGGATTTCGGCGGCCACCGTGTCTTGCAGGGTGGACAGCGCCTGCTCCAGCGATTTCAGGCCGATCACGCACCAGGGGCAGGAAACGTCGGAGACGAAGTCGATACGAACGGGAGTAATAGACATGGGACAGCCTTTCGCGAGTTTGTGGCAGAGCAGCAGAAAACTGGGGTCAGACCCGCCGGGTCTGACCCCGGCAGTTACTTTTTCTTCGAGGTATCCTTCTTCGAACCGATCCTGCTTTCCTTGCCAGCGAGCAAGTTGGCGATATTCTGGCTATGGCGGTAAGCCAGCAGCACGCTCATGACCACCACCGACAACAAAATCGCATCGACGCCGAACAGCAGGCCGTAGTAGAACGGCGCGAACAGGGCCGCCACCAGCGCCGCCAGCGAAGAGTAGCGAAACGCGTAGGCGATAATCAGCCAGGTGGCCAGGGTCGCCAGGCCCAGCCAGGGATTAATGCCCAGCAACACGCCCAGCGCCGTGGCGACGCCCTTGCCGCCGACAAAGCGGAAGAACACGGGCCACAGGTGGCCTAAAAACACGGCGATGGCGACCAGCGCCACGGCGGTGTCGCCCACGCCCAGGTCGAACGCAAACCGGTCAGCCAGGAACACCGCCAGCCAGCCCTTGGCACCGTCGCCCAGCAGGGTCATGATGGCGGCGCCCTTATTGCCGCTGCGTAGCACGTTGGTCGCGCCCGGATTCTTCGAGCCATAGGTGCGCGGATCGGCGATGCCGTACACCTTGCTCATCACCACGGCGAACGAGATCGAGCCGAGCAAGTAAGCGGCCACTGTCATCGCCAAGGTTGTGATTACTGGATTCATTTCTTCCCTTTGTTATGTGATTGCTACCGGCGTCGAGGCTGGCGCAGCAGAATATACACCAGCGCACCGGGCATGGACAGGGCGCCAGTCGATTTCCTTAATCTTGCAGGGCGCAACGCACGGCCTTGGCGTTCAACACATCGAGCAGCACCTGTGGCGCCAGCGCGACGAGAAAGCCGCGCCGCCCGCCATTGATATAGATGCGCGGCAAGGCCAGGATGCTTTCTTCCACGTAGACCGGCATCGCCTTCTTGGTGCCGAACGGCGAGGTGCCGCCGATCATGTAGCCGGAATGGCGCTGCGCCACTTCGGGCTTGCAAGGCTCGACCGACTTGCAGCCGATGGCGCGCGCCAGGTTCTTGGTCGACACCTTGCAGTCGCCATGCATCAGCACGATCAAGGGCTTGGCCGCCTCGTCCTGCATCACCAGGGTCTTGATCACCTCGTGTTCGGGCACGCCAAGTTCGCGCGCCGAGACGCTGGTGCCGCCGTGTTCCTCGTAGGGATACGGACATTCGTCGAAGGCGACCTGGTGCTTGCGCAGCAGCTGCGTTGCCTGCGTTTCTGAAATATGCTCTTTTTTAGCCATGCGTGATACGCTGATCGTTCAGTGAGGAGTGCTAATTATGCAGCAAGAAATACGCTTTGCCACCTTCAATGTCTGCAATCTTGCCCCGCCGGGCGCCAAGCTGTATGACAACCTGGCGCCCTTGAGCCTTGAACAGTACGACGCCAAGGCGGAATGGACGGCGCGCCAGATCGATCTGCTCGACGCCGACGTGATCGGTTTCCAGGAAGTATTCTCGCAGGCCGCCCTGCGCGATGTGCTGTCGCGCACGCGCCACTACCGCGACGCGGTGCAGGCCGGCTACGACGCGCCGGACGGCCCGGAGCGCCTGCTGCCGACCGTGGCGCTGGTGTCGCGCCTGCCGCTGGCCGGCCCCAGCGTGGCGTATGCCGACTTTCCCGCCGGCGTGGCGATGCCCGCCGACGGCCATCCGGAAGACGCCACCCTGTCGCGTTTCGCGCGCCCGCCGCTGCATGCGCAGGTGATCCTGCCCGGCGGCCAGATCACCGACGTGCTGGTGGTCCATCTGAAATCGCGCCGGCCCGACTACCGCCATGGCGACGGCGCCGATGCGCGCAGCTATGCGCTGGCCAATTTGCGCTCCTTGCAGCGGCGCGGCGCCGAAGCGGTGGCGCTGCGCGTGCTGGTCAGCGACCTGGGCGCCAGTGGCCGGCCCTGCATCGTGCTGGGCGACTTCAACGATATCGCCAGCGCCGTCACCACTTCCATCGTGATGGGCGCCGGCGCGCCGTGCGAACCGGGCGCCGATCTGCCGGAAATGCGCGAGCGCCTGTACGACTGCAACGCCATCCAGCTGCGCCAGGACTACCTGCGCCATGTCGGCTACACCAATGTGCACGACAGCACCTACATGACGATCGACCATATCCTCGTCTCCGAGCACTTCCACCCCGCCTCGCCGCGCGCCATCGGCGCGGTGCAGGACGTGCTGTATGTGAACGACCACCTGCTGCAGGCGCTGCCGCAAGCGTCGGACCATGGCCAGGTGGTGGCACGCATCAGGCTGCTGGACATGGTCAATGATGCATGATGGCCTTGTCGAAAAAGGTGATCGCTATCGTGCTGATGATCGTTGTTTCACATGGCTACGCCAGCGATACCGCCCATCACAGCTTCAAGACTGTCTACATCGACAAGGACAATAACGTCCATATCGTTCTGCATGATGGCCGGGACAAGAAAATAAGCCGCAGCGGCAATGCGGCAAGCGCAACCCTGGCACCAGACAAACGTTCTGCGGCATGGCTGGTGCGCAATGCCTGGATTGCGCCAGGCGATGCCGTGGCAAGTGCCAGCCAGCTGGCCGTTTACCGACATGGCCAGCTTCGCTACCTCAAGTGCGAGCCCTTCATCCGCGATTACTGGTTCTGGATGGGTGGACGGCAGATCGCGATTGATTGTGGCGGCAGGCATTTTGCGGGCACGCTGATGCTGCATGACGTGGAAACGCTACGGCAAATCGATTCCATATTCCCGGCAGATGTCCCGGAAGAGCAGCGTCCCGCCTGGTCCAGGCCCGACAGCGACAACGCAATCACCGTTCCCCCTTGAGCATCGCCATCTCAGGCAGCCAATAATTTCCCCAGCGCACTGCCCTCGATCCGCGCGCTGGCAAGCCGGCCCTGGTACTGGTCGCAGCCCTGCTCCTGCAAATAGTCCAGCTGCTGCGGCGTTTCCACGCCTTCGGCCACCACGTTCAGCTGCAGCTCGCGTGCCATGGCGATGATGGTGGCGGCGACGGCGTGGTCGTCGCCCTGCAGGAAAGACGGGTCAATTTTCAGGGTGTCGACCGGGTACTGGCGCAGCGTGCCCAGGCGTGAATAGCCGGTGCCGAAGTCGTCGATGCTGATGGTGACGCCCAGCGCGCGCAGCTGCGCCAGCATGTCCATCAGGTGCGCGCCGCCTTTCATGAGGAGGCTTTCCGTCACTTCCAGCGCCAGGCAGGCGGGCGGCAGGCCGGCGTCCTGCAGCGCTTCCTGCACGCTGTGCAGCAGGTTGTTCTGCATGCACTGCGCGGCGGAGAGGTTGACGCAGACGGCCAGCGGCTGGCCCGCGTCATGCCAGGCGCGGGCGCGCAGGCAGGCCTGGCGCAGGACCCAGCCGCCGAGCCGCACCATCAGGCCGCATTCCTCGGCCACGGCGATAAAGCGCTCGGGAAGCAGCAGGCCCAGCTGCGGGTGGCGCCAGCGCAGCAGCGCTTCGCAGGCGACCACCGCGCCGCTGGCGATGGCGATCACGGGCTGGCATTCGAGCACGAATTCTTCCTTGCCGAGCGCCGCGCGCAAATCGTGTTCCAGGCTGGCGCGTTCGACGATATGGGCGTTCATGTCGGCGTTAAAGAACTGGAAATGGTCGCGCCCGCGGCGCTTGGCGTGGTACATGGCGACGTCGGCGTTATGCATCAGGGCGTCGATGCTGTCGCCGTCACCGGGAAACACCGACACGCCGATCGAGGCCGACACGTGCAGTTCGTATTCGCCCAGCTGATAGACCTGGGTCACGGCCTGCAGCACGCTGGCCGCCACGTGGGCCACCTGGTCGGCGCCGCCCACTTCGGCCAGCAGGATGACGAATTCGTCGCCGCCGTGGCGGCTGACCGTATCGACGCCACGCACGCAGCGCACCAGGCGCCGCGCCACTTCTTTCAGCAGCAGATCCCCGACATCGTGGCCCATGCTGTCGTTGACATGCTTGAAGTGGTCGAGGTCCAGGTACAGCACCGCCAGCATGTGCAGCTTGCGCCGCGCGGCGGCCAGCGCCAGCGACAGCCGGTCGCGCAGCAGCACCCGGTTCGGCAGGTCGGTCAAAAAATCATGTTCGGCCAGGTGGCGCGTCTGTTCCTCGTCTTTCTTGCGCTCGCTGATGTCGAGCAGGATGGCCATGTAGTTGCCGGGCTGGCCAGCGTGGTCGCGGATGGCGGTCAGCGACAGCCAGGCCGGATACGGCGCGCCCGCCTTGCGCGGCGCCAGGAGTTCGCCCTGCCAATGGCCGTCACGCAGCACCGACTCCCACGCCTGCCCCAGCACCGCCTGCTGTTCGGCGCTGGCGATATCGACGAACCGCCGTCCCCGCAGGTCTTCCAGGCGATAACCGCTGATCTCGCTGTAGGCGCAATTCATGCTGAGCACCTGCTGCTGTTCGTCCATGACGACGATGGCCTCGTGCGCATGTTCGACCACCTGCGCGGCCAGGTGGAACGCCCGCTCGGCCTGCTTGCGCGCGGAAATATCGCGCACCACGGCATAGAACAGATAAGTGTGGTCGAGGGTGACCGAAGTCAGCAGCACTTCGCCCCAGAACAGCTGGCCCAGGCAGGTCAGATAGCGCCATTCGTGGCGGCAATTGCCGTCCGCGTGGGCCCGGGCCGCCATCTGCGCGCCCAGCACGGCCGAGAGTTCACCGCCCGGCTGGCGCAGCGGAGAGAAATCGCTGAGGCGGCGCCCCAGCAGGCGCTGCCGGTCTTCGCACTGGAACAGGGCCACCGCGGCCGGATTGGCTTCGGCGATATGCTCGTCGCGCAGCAGCACGATGGCGTCGGCCGATTTGTCGTACAACTGGCGAAAGTTGTCAGCCATCAGCAGCAGCGCGCCGACCGGCATGCCAGCCTGGCTGCCGGCCGTGAGCTCGACATCGATGCACACCACATGGCGCACCCGGCCTTCGTGCAGCAGCGGGAACAGGGTGGAACAGAAGCAGCGCGGACCGGCGCCATCGGCGGCGATCTGCCACAAGCGCGCCGGCCTGGCCTTGCCGCCGGCCAGCACGATGGCCAGTTCCGGCCCGAAGCCGCCGGCCAGTTCGCCGGCAAACCCGGGCGAGGCGGCGGGCGCCAGGCTGGCCCAGGCCTGGCTGACGGCCTGTTCGGTCCTGATGCCGTACAGGCGCGCGGCACCCGGACTCCAGTAGCGCACGATGCCGTCGCGGTCGATGCCGCGCACCGCCATGCCCGGTGCCTGCTCGACGGCGGCGACGATAATGGCCAGGAAATCGAGCGCCTGGCCAGCCAGCCCGGTGTCAACCGGGGCGCACGCCAGCAAACGGCCCGGCGACGCGGCGGGCCTGGCAATCCGCTCAACCATGCGCTCCCCCTTCCGCTACACGGCCCGCCCGGTGGCGCAACCATCGCCCCCATTCTTGCCCGCCAGCGTATCGGCTTATTGAGACTGCACAAGCATCGCGTGCCGTCCCTGTCGCATCCAACTGCATTCCAGCCCCGTTTTTGTGCAATCTGTCGCATGGGACTGGCATGCGGAGTGCAATCTTCATAAAGTGGCAACATGCGTACCGCCGTGAACGGCAGCCGTGGCAGGCGTGCCATGGCTGCCCGCCACGACGGTGCGCTACCCGAATGCCCCTACTATAAAAGTATCCTATGAAAAACGAGACAACGTCCCCGACCCCGCCCTTGCCTTTTTCCGCCACCCGCCGCCCGCGCCGCTGGCGCGCGCCCGTGCTGATCCTGCTGGTGCTGGGCCTGGCGGGTGGCGGCTGGACCGTGATGCAGTCAAAACAGCAATCGGCCAAGGCGGCCGAAGCGCAGGCGGCCAGGAAAAAGGAACAGGCCAAGGCGCCCGTGCATGAACTGGCGCAGGGTGACGTGGCCGCCATCGCCGCGCGCGCGCTCAGCGTCAGCCTGCCCTTGTCCGGTTCGCTGGCGCCCTTGAACCAGGCCACCATCAAGGCCAAGGTGTCCGGCGAAATCCGCGAGACCACGGTGCAGGAGGGCCAGCAGGTATCGAGCGGCCAGGTGCTGCTGCGCCTGGACGCGGCCGACCAGCGCGCGCGCCTGACGCAGCAGCAGGCCATGCTCGACGAAGCGCAGGCGCGCCTGTCGATGGCCAGCAAGAACGAAGCGAACAGCCAGGCGCTGCTGAAGCAAAAATATATTTCACAGACCGCCTACGACACGACGCAGAACTCGGTCGACCTGGCGCGCGCCAGCGTCAAGTCGGCCTCCGCCATGGTGGAGATCGCCCGCATCGCGCTGGCCGACACCGTGATCCGCGCGCCGATGGCCGGCATCGTCAGCAAGCGCCATGTGCAGGCCGGCGAAAAGGTCGCGCCCGACATGCCCGTCTATACCATCGTCAACCTGGCGCAGCTGACCCTGGAAGCGCCGGTGCCGAGTGCGGAAATCCCGCGCATCAAAATTGGCCAGGAAGTGCGCTTCAAGGTCGACGGCTTTGGCACGCGCGACTTTACCGGCAAGGTGGCGCGCATCAACCCCACCACCGAAAGCGGCTCGCGCGCCATGCTGGTGTATATCGCGGTCGACAATGGCGACGGCGCCCTGCGCGGCGGCATGTTCGCCAAGGGCAGCATCGTCACCGAACGCTCGATCGTCGCGCCGATGGTGCCCTTGACGGCCTTGCGCACGGAAAAACACGGCACGGTGGTGTACGCGGTGGTCGACAACAAGGTGGTCGCGCAGAGCGTCACCCTGGGCCTGCGCAACGAAGACGAAGGCTATGCGGAAGTCAAGGAAGGGCTGGCGGCCGGCACCAAAGTGATCGTCGCCAGGCTCGATGGCGTGAAACCCGGCCATGGCGTGACCTTTGGCGCAACACCCGCTCCTGCCACGGCGACCGCCACGCCACCGGCCGCGCCGGCACCGAAAGGCTGAACCATGTGGATGACCAAAGTCAGTATCCAGAACCCCGTGTTCGCCACCATGGTCATGGTGGCGCTGGTGGTGCTGGGGATCTTCTCGTACCGCGGCCTGGGCGTGGAAAGCATGCCCAGCGTGCAGTTCCCGTTTGCCGCGATTGAAGTGAATTACCCGGGCGCTTCGCCCGAAGCGGTGGAAAACGACATCACGCGCCCGATCGAAGACGCCGTCAACACCGTCAGCGGCATCAAGACCATCCGCGCCAACTCGTGGGAAGGGCGCGCCGGCGTCTACCTGGAATTCGAGCTGTCGACCAATATGGACAAGGCGATGCAGGACTTGCGCGACAAGGTGGCCCTGGTGCGCCCGCGCTTCCCGAAAGAAGCCAAGGACCCGTTCATCGCGCGCGCCGAAGGCGACAACGAACGCCCGATCGCCACCATCGTCTTGACGTCGACCGGGCATGACCTGCGCGAACTGTCGACCATGACGGAACAGGTGATCAGCAAGCGCTTCCAGAGCGTGGCCGGGGTGGGCCAGGTCAAGCTGCGCGGCCTGCGCGCGCGCCAGATTCTGATCAGCATGAAGCCGGTCGAACTCAATGCCCAGGGCATCGGTGTCGATGAAGTGATCCGCGCGATCCAGGCCACCAATACCAACCTGCCGGCTGGCTCGATCAGCCATGGCGCGGCCGAGCAGCTGGTGCGGGTGGAAGGCAAGATCAAGGATGCGCGCGAGTTCGGCAAGATCATCGTCGCGCGGCGCGCGGTCGGCCCGGTCTACCTGGACCAGGTGGCCACCGTGGTCGATGGCGAGCAGGAAGAGCTGTCGATCTCGCGCATGAACGGCCAGCAGGCCGTGACCATGGAAATTACCAAGGTGCAGGACGCCAACGTGGTCGAAGTGGGCACCGGCATCCTGAAAGTGGCGGCCGACCTGCAAAAGACGCTGCCGGCCGATATCAGCCTGCGGGTGCTCGATGACGAATCGGAGCGCGTGCAAAGCCAGCTCAATAACGTCAAGCGCACCATCATCGAAGGCGCGGTGCTGACCATGGTGATCGTGTTCCTGTTCCTGCATTCCTGGCGCAGCACCATCATCACCGGACTGACCCTGCCGATCTCGGTGCTGGCCAGCTTTATCGCCATGAAGGCGTTCGGTTTTACCCTCAACTTTTTGACCCTGATGGCGCTGTCGCTTTGCATTGGCCTCCTGATCGACGACGCCATCGTGGTGCGCGAAAACATCGTGCGCCACCTGGGCATGGGCAAGAACCACTACAAGGCGGCCAACGACGGCACCAATGAAATCGGCCTGGCCGTGATGGCCACCACCTTTGCCATCGTCGCCGTGTTCGTGCCGGTCGCTTTCATGGACGGCATTATCGGCCGCTTCTTCCTGCAGTTCGGCATCACCGTCGCGGTGGCGGTGCTGGTGTCGCTGTTCGTCAGCTTCACGCTCGACCCGATGCTGTCGTCGGTCTGGCGCGACCCCGTCAAGGACCGCTTCAAGTATGCGCCGTGGCTGGGCCGCTTCATGGCCTGGCTGGAAACCGGCATCGACCGCCTGCACGTCTGGTACGGCAAGGTGCTGGCGCTGGCCCTGCGCTGGCGCAAGACCACCCTGGCCACGGCCGTCGCCCTGTTCGTGGGCAGCCTGATGCTGGTGCCGATGATCGGCGGCGAGATGTTCCCGGAAACCGACCAGGGCTGGGTCAACCTGCGCTTCAAGACGCCGGTCGGCTCCAGCCTGGAATACACCGACAGCAAAGTGCGCCAGATCGAGCAGGCCTTGAAGGAATTCCCCGAGATCGACAGCCTGGTGGCCAACGTCGGCACCCAGGACGGCCGCAACGCCGCCGAAGTGAACCTGAAGCTGACCGACGTCAAAACGCACAAGCGCCGCTCGCAGCAGGAACTGGAAAAGCTGATCCGCGAACGCCTGGCGCCGATCGCCGGCATCACCTTGTCGGTGGGCCAGCGGCCGATCTTTATCGCCATTCTCGGTACCGACGAAGGCAAGCTCGATGCGGTGGCCCACACCCTGATGGACAAGATGCGCGGCATCAAGGGCCTGGCCGACATGGAATACAGCCAGGAAGGCGCCAACCCGTCGACCACCATCAAGATCAACAACGAACTGGCCAGCGACCTGGGCCTGTCGGTGCAGCAGATCGGCAATGCGCTGCGCCCGTTCGTGGCCGGCGACACCGTCAGCCACTGGCTGGCGTCCGACGGCCAGAACTACGACGTCAACGTGCAGTTGCCGAAATCGGGGCGCCAGAAAGTGGCCGACCTGGCCGACCTGTCGCTGGCGTCCAGCAAGCTTGACGCCAGCGGCAAGCCGATCATGATCCCGCTGCGCCAGGTGGTCGACTTCGTGCCCTCGTCCAGCCCGCAGGTGCTGAAACGCCAGGCCCTGCAGCGCCGGGTCGCCATCTATGCCGGCGTGCAGGGCCGCCCGGCCGGCGATGTCGACGCCGATGTGCAAAAGGCGATCAAGTCGATCGCGCTGCCGCCCGGCGTGCGCTTCGACGTGGCCGGCAATGCGCAGCAGATGGCTGAAACCATGGGTGGCGCGATGATGGCGCTGGGGATCGCCGTGATCTTCATCTACCTGGTGCTGGCCTCGCAGTTCGGCAGCTTTTTGCAGCCGGTGGCGATCATGGTGTCGCTGCCACTCTCCCTGATCGGCGTGCTGCTGGCCCTGTTAATCACCGGCAGCACCCTGAATATCTTCTCGGTGATCGGCTTTATCATGCTGATGGGGCTGGTGACCAAGAACGCGATCTTGCTGGTCGACTTTACCAACCAGCGCCAGCGCGAAGGGCTGGGGCAGTTCGAAGCGCTGATGGAGGCGGGCCAGGTGCGCTTGCGGCCGATTCTGATGACGACCCTGGCGATGGTGTTCGGCATGCTGCCGATGGCGATCGGCATGGGCGACGGCGGCGAATCGCAGGCGCCGATGGGGCGCGCCGTGATCGGCGGCGTGCTCACCTCGACCCTGTTGACGCTGGTGGTGGTGCCGGTGGCGTACACCTACCTGGACAGCCTGGGCAAGCGCGCGGCGCGCTTCTTTGGCGGCGCGGGACAGCATGAGGAAGCAGTGGAAGAATTGGCAGACAGCGGCAAAGTCAGCGCCATCGGCAGCGCCCACTGACGCTGCGCAAGATCGCCTTCACCGTCCCCGCATTGGCGGGGACGACGCGGCGGCAATCACAATTACTGCGGCTGGGCGGGCGCGTCGCCGGCTGCGGCGGCGTCATCGGCTTCGTCGGCGTCATCACCGTCCGCCTCTTCTTCGGCACCATCGGCCGGCTTCGGATTGTTTTTCGCTTCCAGCTTGCGCCTGGCTTTTTCCTCGGCTTTCTTCTTCTTTTCCAGCTCTTTTTGCCGTTTTTCGTATTGGAAATTTGTCTTGGCCATTTACTACCTCTTTA
>Ga0308163_10000979_pt1 | contig 36542 bp, 23 predicted proteins | sample PhyTR1_FD_201037 | JGI IMG/M metagenome (GOLD analysis project Ga0308163, IMG submission 201037) | Phyllosphere microbial communities from UC Gill Tract Community Farm, Albany, California, United States - DLSLT.R1 | ecosystem: Host-associated > Plants > Phyllosphere > Unclassified | place: USA... | reverse complement strand
GTTTTTGGCATTCATACCATCAATGGTATAATTGGTTGATGATGCCAGCTGACCAGAAATACCACTTCCCCTGCTCAATGGAGATAAGTCCATCAGGTTGGAGAAGTTACGACCGTTTACCGGTAACTGGTTCATCGTTTTAGCCGAAATCTCTGTAGAAGCACCAAAGTTTTTGGTTTTATTTTGTAAACCTGATGCTACTACCTCAACTGCCTGCAGGTTTTGTGAAGATTCCTGCATATCTACATTAATCCTTACCACATCTCCAAAGTTCAATGTATAACCATTCCTGGTCTGCTCACCATATCCCATGTAAACAACCTTTACGGTATATGGTCCGCCCAATGGAAGTTCCTTAAAAAGATATCCACCTTTATTATCTGTAGAAGTTCTTGTGGTAAAACCAGTAGAGTTGTTACGTACCTGCACCGAAGCGCCAGGTATAGGTTTCTTTTGGGCATCGGTAACAATACCCACAATTGATGCTTGCGTGGTTTGTGCCAGAACGGGGTTCTTTACACAAAAGCAAAGCACTAAGAGTGCAAAAAGTAGATTCTTTACCATATTTTTTGTTTTGATTTATGCTGCAAAGATGTTACTATGGTGTTAAGTCAATTTTGATTTCAGGTTATCAAAAGATTGTGTTATGCATCAATTATCTGCTGTTTGTTAACTTAAGATGTTTAAACAGGATTTAAGATATACAGCTCGCTCTGTCACATTTCGAATAGGCGTTAGGTATTAGCAATACATTTTAAAGCTTTGCTAAAACGTTTAAATTTATATTATTATAATTGTGCTGTTGAACCTAATCAAACCTTAAAACCAATTCTTATGTTAAAAAAGATTATAGCGGTTGCCGCTTTTACCTGTATGTCTGCATTTGCAATAGCACAGATCAAGGGTTACCAAATTACCATTCACGACTCAGACAGCATTACACATAGCACCGTCAACAATAAATTAAAAGCAGCATTTTTTAATGTGTACCCAGATTTTGCTCAGGCAGATGGATACCGTACCAAAAGAAAAGTTACGCTTGATTATCAAAATGAAGGTATAGCAACTATAAAAGCAAAAGCTGGAGAAATACAGGTAAACCCTAACTGGGTAAAAGATCAGAGTCAGAAAAATATAGAAAAAGAGTTACAGGCAGCTTTACAGAAAAACTGGATTTCATATAGTGTAGACAAAAAGAAAGGTTATTCACTAACCTTTATCAGCAAAGACCCAAATCTTGATCCCACTGTACGGAAGAACCTGATAGAAACTTTTTTTAAAGTGTATCCCACCCTGGTTAAAACATTTAATAAGAAATCTACGCATGATGTACTGTTTGTGGTAGATACGGCATATAAAGCTGTGGCAGAAGCAAGCGGCAACCGGATCCTGTTCAGTGCAGGTTATATGAAGGCACATCCTACAGATATTGATGTAGTAACGCATGAAACTATGCACATCGTGCAGGGATATGGTTATAGCGCTGGCCCTGTATGGCTTACTGAAGGTATAGCTGATTATGTGCGATATGCTTTTGGTATAGATAACGTGGGTTCAAAATGGAGTCTGCCTGCGTATAAACAAACACAACACTATACCAATAGCTACAGGATCACTGCAAGATTTTTTGCCTGGTTAGAACAGCATGTTAAACCGGGATTAATTGCCAGCTTGGATGGAGAGCTACGCGCTCACACCTATACCGAACAGTCATGGGCTAAACTAACCGGAAAAACGCTTGATGAGCTCTGGGCAGATTATATTAAAAGACCTGAAGTAGAACTGGTTTATAAAGACCGTAACCGTAATTAGTTCAATCATACAAACTTTTAAAACCAATCAATATGAAAATGCTCTCTAAATTTCTACATGATTTTTTTCTGGCTGCGGGGGTTATCTGGTTCTTCTGCGGCCTTTCTATTATTCTCTTCAATTATAATTATGGAGAACGCGAAATTATTATGACACTCCTGTTTCCATTGGCCTGGGCAGTACTTAAACTCTTTGATAAAAGAAGTAATCAAGACTCTGTTCAGTTATAAAATGCAAGATGCGTCTTTATTGGCGCATCTTCTTTAGCATGTTTATTCACCGTTACCCTTATCATATCTCTTTATTTAACCTGATTTATATTACTAAAGCATTTCCACTGAATAAAAAGCATTAGCAATAACCATAAAATTAGGGCTTAGGTAAATTTTAGGGCCATTATTCAATATAATTTACTGAACTTGAATTAAATTCTGCATTTACGCTCTCAATAATGCTCTTACACTTTAGCTCAAGAGACTAGGTACATGCGAATAGTTTACCTAAATATAAAGTTATGTATACCGGAGAACTTGATAACCCTGGAGAGGAACAGTTTAAACTTATGGCAGATACTGCCCCCGTTCTGCTGTGGATTTCCGGACCAGATAAACTTACTTATTTCTTTAATTCTTCCTGGCTGCGTTTCACCGGACGCACCCTTGAGCAGGAATTAGGCAACGGATGGAGTGAAGGGGTGCACCCGGATGACCTTAACAGATGCCTGGAAATCTATACCACATCTTTTGATGCCCGGAAGGAATATAATACCGAATACAGGTTAAAGCGCTACGACGGGCAATACCGCTGGGTCTCAGGAAAAGGTGTACCACGTTACGCCGCAGATGGGACTTTTGCTGGCTTTATGGGTACCTGCATGGATGTAGATAATCTGCTGGAGTCTGAACGTATGCGGAAAGATTACGTCATTACCAACCGCAAAACAGACAAGCACCAGCTTGAGCAGATCATTAATATGCTACCAGCATGTATTACTGTAATCCGTGGCAATAACCTTGTAGTAGAAACCACTAATCAGGCAAACCTTAATTACTGGAAAAAACAAAAGGAGCAGGTATTAGGCAAGCCCTTTCTGGAAATCCTCCCAGATATGGCAGATCAGCCTTTTGCCGATCAGCTCAGGGAAGTCATGCTAACCGGCAAATCTCTTGAAGTAAAAGCGACTCCTGTATTTTTTATTGATAGCAATGGCTTCAGAAGAGAAACCTATGTAGACTATAGCTACCAGCCCTTAACCGATGAAAAAGGTGAACCGAATGGAGTGCTGGTCATGTCCATGGATGTTACCGATTCAATTTTATCGCAGCAATTGCTGGAAAAAGCAAATCAGGAGCTGATGCAGAGTGAGGCCAGGTTTAAATATTTTATTATGGAAGCCCCGGTTGCCATTGGTATCCTGCAAGGCAAAGATCTGATTGTAGAATCTCCTAATGCCAGGATTCTGCAGGTATGGGGCAAAACAGATAGTATAATCGGCCTCCCCCTTAGAGATGCCATTCCCGAATTACGGGGACAGCCTTTCTTACAGATACTCAATACCGTATTCCGCAAAGGAATCCCCTTCGAGGCCAGTGAGATGCATGCCGTCCTTGATCATGAGGGGGTAATGCAGGAACTCTATTTCAACCTGATATACCAGCCCATTAAAGACGCTGCCGGGCAAACTACTGATATTCTGGTGGTGGCTGCAGATGTCACTGAGCAGGTTAATGCCCGTAAACACATAGAATGGGCAAAGGAAAGCCTGCGACTGGCCATCGAAGCTGCAGAGCTAGGTACTTATCATATTAACCTTGACCAAGGCCAACTGGTTTCCTCTCCTAAATTAAAAGAATTTTTTGGCTTCCTGCCTGATGACGAAATGAGCTATCAAGATGCCTTGGGGCAGATCCATCCCGATCATCGGCAGGTGATTTATAAAAAAGTTGAACGCGCCATCTCCGCAGGCGAAAAATTTGAAGTTGAATGCCCCTTGATAGGTCGCAATGATGGTTTGCTTCGCTGGGTTAAAGCGGTAGGTGCCATTCAGCATGGAAGCCAGAGTAAGGAGATCTACTTTACCGGCGTTCTTAACGAAATTACCCAGAAAAAATTAGATGAGCAGCGCAAGAATGATTTTATTGCAATGGTTAGCCATGAATTAAAAACCCCGCTAACCTCTATCAGCGGAATGCTGCAGATCCTCCATAACATTTTAAAAACGCACTGTGACCCCTTTGTGCCTGCTGCAATTGACAAAAGCATTTCACAGCTTAAAAAGATGAATAACATGATATCCGGTTTCCTCAATGTTTCACAGCTTGAATCTGGTAAACTTAAACTGGAGAAAACACGCTTTGATCTGGGTTTGCTTACTGTAGAAGTAATCGACGACCTGAAGATGGCCAACGCTAGTACTTCTTTCAGCATCAACCGGGAACCATATCTTTGGGTTGAAGCAGACCGTTATAAAATCTCTTCTGTAGTTACAAATTTCTTAAGTAACGCTGTGAAATATTCCCCTTTGGGTGCAAATATTGAAGTAAACTGTGTAGTAGAAAATAATGACGTCAGGGTAAACGTAACAGATCACGGAATGGGCGTCACCGAGCAAAGCATACCTAAAATATTTGAACGTTTTTACCGTGTAGAGAGTAAAGAAACTAAAAATATTGCCGGCTTTGGGATCGGACTATATCTCTGCAAAGAAATAGTTTCCTACCATGATGGACAGATAGGGGTAGAGAGCCAGCCCGGTAAAGGCAGCACTTTTTGGTTCACTTTGCCCCTATGCCCGGTATAGTAATAAGCTATAAAAGGCAATCTTTATTTTTTGAACTCGACATTGTCCATACCAGGAAGTTCCGGATAGGTATGTCCGCTTTTAATCATCTGGTCAAGTTCCTCTGCGCTGTTCATCAGCAGACCCATCATTCCTTTCAGGTTATCACTAATGTCTTCTTGCGCCAGGAGCTGCACCAGGCCCATAATATTAGCCAGGGGCTTTCTTATAACATGGCTTTGTTTCATTGCAAAAGACATAAAAAGCTCAGCATTTTTGTCAACTATCTCATAGGCAGAGATCAGATTGGTCTTCAGTTCATCTGCACTGGCTATCTGGAGCAATTTCTGCTTGTTAATATTTGTTGCAGAGCAAAACCACATTTCAATCTCACCTTTCACATTGTGGTAGGGTTCGGCTTTAACAAAAAACCACTCGGGGTCACCCTGATCACCTTTAAAACGAAGCTCTCTTTCAAATTTTTTTCCTATGGAAATACAGTTTTTCCAAGAGGTGAAACAACGCAGTCGATCCGGACTATAGACCCCGCCCAGGCCAAACCGATCGGCGGGGCTCTTTACGGAAAAATAATCCATTACCTTTTGGTTCATCATCAGTATACGGCCGGTCCTGTCTGCAGTCCACAGTTGATTTGGGGAGGAGTTGAATAGAAACTCAAATTTTCGCTTTTCTTTTTCCGCATAGCGCTTTTCCTGAAGCAGTTCCCTTTCCAGTTTTTTCTGCTCCGGCACTTTCTGCAGTGTGGCATTGATTAAAAAGATCTCACCGTCATTGTTTTTATAACTTTCGGCACTCAACAAAGCATCAAAATTTCCACTCTCCGAACTAAATTGGAGTGTTACATTGCGTACCAGCGGATTTAATGTCAACATTGTTTCCACAACCATATTGTAATGAACCAGGCCAGATTCGGTCATGAGCGACTTAAAGTTCCGCTGATGCAGATCTGCGTAACTGATTCCAATCCAGTTTGCCATGGTCTTGTTTACGGAGAGGATTTTTCCCTGAGCAGTAAAAGATACAAATCCACAGATTAATTCTTCATAAAAATCTTTCTGCAGCAAGTGGTTAAAGCGTCGTGCTTTCATAACGGCAAATACTATTTAATAAGAGGGTTTATTTTTTGTGCCGATATTGCACAATTTCGATACTAAAACCTGTTAGAACTTAACAAGATAGCCTGCATATTGTTCTACAAATATATGATCTTTAGAAAAAATTTCTACTTTTTCTACTATAATACGATAGGCATGCCGCTAATTTTGTTAAAATACACACAATACATATTTATTACTGACATCAACATAGGCTTTTATATAATCACTCTTCTGTAAAATTGTTAATTACAATAAGCATTATAAATTTTTAATTGTTGTTATGCCTTGGAAGGAATAGGGTACTAAACCTTATACTGCTCATGCTATTAATCCACGCTAAGAAAGGATATATCCTTTTGATTTTCAGGTGCTACAAGTAGGCTTTGCTAGAAATGAACAAACAATATTAAAATTATGAAATATAGATTATTAGGCAATACAGGTGAAAAACTTTCGGCAATAGGTCTTGGCTGTATGGGTATGAACCATGCTTATGGTACCCCAGACGATCAGGAATCAGTTGCTACGCTAGAGCGTGCTATAGAGTTAGGCATCACCTTCTGGGATACGGCAGATGTATATGCTGCAGGAAAGAATGAAGAGTTAGTGTCAAGGGTACTTAAAACACAACGCAATAAAATCTTTTTGGCTACCAAATTTGGTTTTAAATCAAATCCCGCTGATGGTTCGCCGCAGTTTGATGCTTCACCGGCTTATATTAAAATAGCCGTAGAGAAAAGTCTCAAACGTTTAGGGACCGATGTGATAGATTTATACTATGCCCACCGTGTAGATCCGAATGTGCCGATCGAAGAAACAGTAGGAGCAATGGCAGATTTAGTGAAGGAGGGCAAAGTACGTTTTCTTGGTCTTTCCGAAGCATCGGTTACTTCTATCAAAAAAGCACATGCGGTGCACCCTATCAGTGCACTGCAAAGTGAATACTCCTTACTTACCCGTGATGTTGAGGTCGATGTTTTACCATTATGCAAAGAGTTAGGAATCTCTTTCGTGCCTTTTAGCCCGCTGGCAAGGGGATTAATGACCAATACTTTAGATGTAAGCACCCTGGCAGATAATGATTTCAGAAAGTCACTGCCCCGTTATCAGGAACAATATAAAGATAACAATGCGAAACTAGCCAGTGGCTTTGCAGAACTGGCTGCGGGCAAAAACGCATCTGCGGCACAGCTTGCACTGGCATGGGTACTGGCGCAGGGCGATAATACCATCCCTATCCCTGGTACAAAACGAAGGAAATATCTGGAAGAAAATGCAGCAGCAGTAGATCTGGTACTGGATGCGGCAGATCTTTCAGCAATCGCGGAACTACTGCAGAAATATCCCAACACTGGTGCCCGCTATAGCGAAGCACAAAACCAGTTGGTAGATAGGTCCTAACTTTTAACCGGCATGCCCATTTGCTTCAGCATACGGTAATGCGAGCCCAATGCCGCAATAAACGTAGCATTTTCGTGATAGGGGATGCCGAATTCTAAAGCTGTCTGTTTTACTATGGCCGAGATCCGTCCGTAGTGAACATGACAGACTTTTGGAAAAAGGTGATGTTCAATCTGCCTGTTTAGCCCGCCCAGAAAAAAAGCAGCCATAGGAGAATTTGTTGCAAAGTTTGCGGTGGTGTTCATCTGGTGCTCAGCCCAGGCTTCCTCCATATTTCCATTTTGATTAGGTACCGGAAAAGCCGTTCCTTCTACTACATGCGCCAGTTGAAAAACCAGTCCCATAGTTATACCCTGCGCCAGATGCAGCAATACAAAACCCACAATGGCATGCCACCATACTATATCTATAAACAGGATTGGAAATACAATAAATAAAATATAGTACAGCGCTTTATAGAAAAACAGGTTAAAATACTCCACTTTAGGGTGTAGGTTCTTCCTGGCCCCAATGTTTTTCTGAAAAAACTTCTTAAAGTCCTTTCTTAAGACCCATGATAGTGAGGCAAGTCCATATAAAGGAAAAGCATACCATTGCTGAAAGCGCTGATGAAACAATAGTTTATCTTCAGCATGGATACGGATCAGTCCCGGCGCTATTTCAATATCCTCATCATGCCCTGGAATATTGGTATAGGTATGGTGCACTACATTATGGGTTATATTCCATACGTAAGGATTGGCACCAACCAGATGAAAAACCATACTGAGTATTTTATTTGTATGCTTATTGGCAGAAAAGGCACCATGAATAGCATCATGACAAACATTAAATCCTATAAATGCACATACCACACCAAGTAACAGTGTCAGAACCGTCAATACTAATTCATTGGCACCAGAAAGAAATATGGTCAAATATAGGAATACAAAGAGCGATAAGAACAAGACCATCTTAAACCACATTAAACCATTCGCATTGATGCTTATAGCACGGTTTTTAAAATCTTTATTCACCCTATCTCTTAATACGGCGTAGAAGTTGGTGCCTTTTTGGGCCGGAAATTTTGTTTTGTTTTTCATGAGGTGGAGGCTGTACCCATGTACATGGGGCGATACTCCGTGTGCAATAAGCGATGTGAGGTGCCATACGGTCGGCTACTACTTATATCAACGTAATATATAACAATTTAGTTTATAATCTTTGGCTTATTAATTTTTGCCGAATCCTTATTAACAGAAATTTCCGATATTTACTTCCACTATTCTATATGAAAATCGCATTAGCTTCCCCACCAATTCCAAACAGTCTAGCAGTAGGCTTAGAATGGCTTAATACCTTGGTTAAAGATGCTGCAGCTCAATCTGCTGAAATTGTATGTTTCCCTGAATCCTACTTACCCGGATATCCCGGAATGGGTTATTCCTTTGATGACCGCTCTCCGGTATCACTGAAGAATGCCTTAGATAAGGTCTGTGCTATTGCCCGTGAAAATGCGATTGCTGTCATAGTACCGATGGACTGGTATATCGACGGAAAGCTGGTTAACCTGGCTTATGTGATTTCTGCCGATGGCGGCTTGTTGGGTTACCAGACTAAAAATCAATTAGACCCCTCAGAAGATGAGATCTGGTTACCCGGTACAGAACGCAGTATTTTTGAAGTTAATGGACTTAAGTTCGGCATCACTATCTGCCATGAAGGCTTCCGTTATCCAGAATCAGTAAGGTGGGCAGCCCAGAATGATGCTCACATTGTCTTCCATCCACACTTTAGCGGAAGTGATACCCAAGGGGTACAACTCAGCGAATGGGGCCATAAAGATAACCCGTACTATGAAAAGGCGATGATGATGAGGTCATTGGAAAATACTATTTATTTTGCCAGTGTAAACTACGCCTCCAGGTATTCCGAGTCAGGCAGCGCAGTAATCGACCCATCCGGAAAATGTATTATACATGCTGCCTATGGTTCTGCGGGGGTAATCGTTGCAGATATCAATCTGCAGCTGGCTACGGGTAACCTGGCCAAAAGGTTTAAAGGAAACCTGTATAGATAAGTCCTAATTAATTACTTCAATTCCCATTATATATATATCAATACTGATGGGCAATCGTGATTGGAGGTTAGTATTCCTTTTTTGTGTGTCTTTTTTAGGATAATCTGTACTCAGATTATCCTTATTAATTGCGTAATAAGCATTATTTGAAAATTTAGTATCACATAAACTGCTTTTCTGGTCAAATCAGGTAGGTTTTTATATTTATCCTGTTCATTCTATCAAATTTTTGATTTTTTATCATTCATCTTGGTATATGATCACTTTTTTTTATATTCGTAACCTTAACTATTAACCTAAATACTATATTCATGAAAAAACTTCTACAAAGTTTGTTCGTGCTGATGTTCTTCACAGTTTCTGTGATGGCACAAGAGCGGACAGTTACTGGTACAGTTACAGCTCAGGAAGACGGATTGCCGTTACCAGGCGTATCAGTAAAAGTTAAAGAAGTACCAAGACTTGGTACTCAAACAAATGCAGATGGTAAATTTTCCATCAAAGTTCCTGCAGAGGCTAAAACTGTTACAATTTCATTCTTAGGTTACATCTCACGTGATGTGGCAATTGGTTCTGGAAACATTAGCATAGCTCTTTCTTCAGATACTAAATCGTTAAACGAGGTAGTTGTATCTGCGGGTGGTGTTAATATTCAGCGTCGTGAACAGGGTAACCAGGCAACAACCGTGAAAGGTTCCGTTGTAACACAAGCTAAAGCGTTTAATGTTGCAAGTGCTTTAACAGGTAAGGTTGCGGGTTTGCAGGTAAACGGAGTAAGTTCAGGTGTTAACCCTAACGTACGTATAGTTTTACGTGGTAACAGGTCATTACTTGGAAACAACCAGGCTTTAGTTGTTGTAGATAACGTTATTGTTCCAAGCAGTATCTTATCTAACTTAAATCCTGAAGACATTGAAGATATCCAAGTTTTAAATGGTGCTGGTGCGGCTGCTTTATATGGTTCAGATGCATCTAATGGTGCATTGGTTATTACAACTAAAACCGGTAAACGCGGGGTATCTACTGTAACTTTTTCAAATACTGCCAGTATCGAAGAGGTAAGTTTCCTGCCTAAATTACAACACCGTTTTGGGTCGGGTACAGGAAATGATGATGTTCCTTCTTACACTCAATTCGAAAATCAGCAGTATGGTCCTGCTTTTGATGGTAGCTTAAAACCTATTGGTAAACCTTTAGCTGACGGTTCAATCCAGACAGTTCCTTATTCTTATACAGGTGATAAAGATAATTTCTGGGATAACGGATTTACTAACCAGTCAGATTTCAGCATGACCTCTGGAGATGATAAAAGTAAATACTACATCTCTGGTCAGTACTTCAAACAAAGATCAACTGTTCCGGGCGACCAATACAACAGGTTCAGCTTAAGGATGAACGGTGAGAGAAATATCTATGATAACTTAGTAGTATCTTATACTGCCAACTTCATTCAAAACAGATATAATACAAGTAATGCAATAGGAAGCGTATTTGACAATGTTTTAAATACTCCCGGCCAGATTCCATTATTAGAGTATTCAGATTGGAAAACAGATAAGTTTGCTAATCCTAACGGATACTATAATGAGTATTATCAAAACCCTTATTTTGCATTAGATAACAACCGTTCATTAACACGTAATGATTATTTGACTGGTAACGTCCAAATTAAGTGGTTCCCGATTAAAGAGTTATCAGTGTTGTTCCGTATGGGTATATCTACTTCAAATGCAAGTAATAAATCTTATACTAATAAGTTCACTTATTCTAATTATAGACTTGGAATCACTTCTAATTTTTCTAATATCTTAGGTAGTACTAGTGATGGAGCTTCATACAATACCCAACTAACTCCAGAATTCCAGGCGCAGTATATCAAAAAAATTACTAAAGACTTAAACTTAAATGTAATCGGTGGCGCAAGTATCAGAGATAACAAATACAAAACACTGAATGCTTCAATCAACGGTTTAGTGCAGCCAGACTTGTTCAATTTAGGTAATAACTTAAACGTTCCATCTGCAAGTACCGCAATGTTTAATGCTACGCAAATTGGTGTTTATGCTGATGCAAGGTTAGGTTTCAGAGATTACTTATATTTACATGTTACTGGTAGAAATGACTGGAGATCAGTTTTGGCAAAAGAAAACAGATCATTTTTCTATCCCGCAGCAGATTTATCTTTCATTGCTTCAGATGTTATTCCTTTCCTGAAAGATTCAAAAGTTGTTGAAAGTTTAAAGTTGCGTGCTGGTATTTCAAAAGTTGGTCAGGTAAACTTGGGTAACTCTACTAATTTTGGTGCTTACCAATTATTGCCGACATTTGGTCAGGGTAGCGGTTATCCGTACAATGGTGTAGCAGGTTATACTTTAGGAAATACTATTGTATCTGCAAATATTAAACCAGAGATGACCAAAGCAATTGAAGGTGGTTTTGATTTAGATATGTTCAAATCTCGACTTACTTTAAGTGCTACATATTATAAAACCAATACTACAGACCAGACAGTTCCTGTAAATATTGCTTCTACAACAGGTTATCAGTCTTTCCTTACCAATACAGGTGAGGTAGAAAATAAAGGTTTGGAAACTACCATTAGAATTGTTGCTGTAAGAACCAGTGATTTAGAGATCTCATTAGGTGCTAATTATACGTACAACCAGAATAAAGTACTATCATTGAGTGAAACATTACCAAGTCTGAACCTTAGATCAAGTGGAAATACTAACATTGTTGCAAAACCCGGATATGCATTTCCATACTTAACAGGTGTAGACTATGTGAGAGATGATCAGGGAAGAATCATTGTTGACAGAATCACTGGTATGCCAACTGGCGGAACAAACCAAATTGATCTGGGTCAAACTGAACCTAAACACCGTATCGGTTTAGATGCAGCCATTAATTACAAAGGTATTCGCTTAGCGGCGTTATTTGAATACAGAACTGGTGGAGTTATGTTTAACGATGGTGGTGGTTTTGATTTCTCTGGTGCTGGTATCAGAAACACATACTTTAACCGTGAAAGATTTGTTGTACCAAACTCTTCATATTTAGACCCGGCAACAAACACTTATGTGGCAAACACCAATATTACTACAAGAAGTGGTGGTACAGCATTCTGGACAGAAGGACCTACCAATACAGCTGTAACCACCAACTATGTGTACTCTTCTGCTTTCTGGAAATTGAGAGAACTATCTGTTGGATATGATTTGCCAAAAAAATGGTTAGGTAATGGTAAGGTTGTTAAAGCTGTGCGTGTAAGTGTACAAGGCAGGAACCTTTTCTTATGGACACCTAAAACTAACATATATACCGATCCAGAATACAGTGATGCTGGCTCAGATAATAATGCGATTGGTTTGACTACTTTAGGTCAAACTCCTCCGTCAAGACTGTATGGTGCAACTGTATCAGTAACATTATAATATAAATTGATTATGAAAAAGATTTTAACATACCTAATCATCGGTGCGGTTACTGTAGGAGCTGTCTCCTGCAAAAAGCTCGACATTAATGATAATCCAAATACCCCTACAACTGCAACGCCAGGTTTGGTACTGCCACAGGCATTAACAGCCACTGCAGCGATGTCTCAATCGTATAATAGTACGTTTTATTATCCTGGGGGCTTTATGGCTAACGTTTACGGTTTTGGTGCTTATGGTGCATCTGTTTCCTTGAACTACACAACTCTTAGTTTTGATGGATTGTGGCGAGGCTCATATGATAATTTGACAGATTATCAATATGTCATTGATAATACTGCTTCTGATGCAACATTGGCTTATTCAAATTCAATTGCCCGTATTATGAAATCATTTATGTTTTCAAAACTGGTTGATAATTTTAATAATGTGCCCTATTCTGAAGCATTAAAAGGTAATATGTTGTTGACTCCAAAATATGATAATGCAGCAGATATTTATAAAGATTTAGTTGCACAACTTAACATATCAATCTCAGCTATTACAACTGCAGAAGCATCAGTAGCTACCGCAACAGTTGTTTCCAGCGGAGATCCGATGTTTGGAGGAAATATGACTAAATGGAAACAATTCGCAAATACTCTAAAATTACGATTACTGATCAAAATGGCTGGTGTTGCGGACTTACGTAGTTTCACTACAACTGAGTTTGCAGCATTTAATAATACTATTGGTGTACTAACTGATGATGCAATTGTAAATCCTGGTTACCAAAAGCAGGCTGGTAGGGTTAATCCATTATACCGTTCATTGGGTTCTGATGAGAACAATAACAGGGTGGCCACAAGTAATCTTCCAAGTACCTGGATTTATTCATTTTATAACGGTGCAAAATTACGTGATACAGGCCGCGGTAGTGTGGTATTCCGATTGTTTCCTAACACAGCTACTAACCAGTTAGGACAGGAAAATCTTGCAAGTAACATTGTTCCACCTGCTGGATCAACAGCATGGTTTACAGGAGCTGACTATGATAATCCAGGGTTAGGCGCTGTTAAAGGTCCAGCACAAGGCCAGGTCATTATGCTTGCTGCCGAGGCTAAATTTCTTCAGGCTGAAGCTTATGCCCGAGCATATTTGGCAGGAATTGCTGAAACTAGCTTTAATGAAGGAGTAACAGCTTCATTTACATATTTATTCAAAAACCAAACAGGTACAGTTGATGGTACAAAGAATGTGCAAGCAGCGGTTGCTGCATATCGGGCTGAAAATGTTGGTAGCCCATTGGTTAACTTTGCATTGGCATTAACTACACCAGCGCAAATTGAAGCAATTATCACACAAAAATATATTGCAATGAACGTGATCAATTGTGACGAAGCTTTTGCAGAATTCAGAAGGACCACTTATCCAACTATTTCTGGTAATAGCCCTACAACTACATTTGCTTCAATTCAATCAGCATCTACAAGTCCTGATAAATTAATTACCAGACTTCCTTACGCTAGTTCTGAATATTCTTTGAATCCGGGAAATGTTCCTCAAAATGTTAATTTTTTCACTGCTAAAGTTTTTTGGGACGTTAACTAATAATATTTAAAAACATGAAATTACAAATAATCAAAGTGCTTTCACTTTTATTGGCGGCAAGTACACTTACCTCCTGCCTTAAAGATGATCGTCTGGTATTGGATCCTGAAAAAGGTACCAATGTTATTGAGTTCGCAAATCCGGCTCAGATAAATACTATTGGAAGTGTATATCCACTTTACAATTTTGCTTATGATATTGTTCCGAGTGCAACAATACCGATTACAATTAGCTATTCAGGGCCAGCTACTGGTGCACCTCAGGACATAACTGTTAACTTTGTAGCTGGAACGCAAACCGAAGTAGACCAATATAATGAAGATCAGGAAACAGGAATGGTTGTATTAGATGCTACCCTTTTCAAACTTTCTACAAATACTGTAACTATTAAAAAAGGACAGACAAAAGCATCATTTAATGTTGTGGTAAGTCCAGATAAGTTTGATTTTAGTAAAGATTATGCTCTGCCATTAAAGATTACAACTTCTTCGGTTGGCGCTATCAGCGGTAATTTTGGTACTATACTCTTAAAAATTGGTGCAAAAAATAAATATGACGGAGTTTATAGGGTTGAAGGTACAATGGTAGATAGAAATTCAGCGGCAAATGTTGGTTCTTATCCTAGAGAAATGTCCTTAGTTACACAAAGTTTAAATAGTAATGCACTATTTGACCAGGCATTAAACGGCGGTTCATTCTTCCACCATTTCTTAGCTGGTACTTCGGGAAGCTACTACGGTAATTTTGCTCCTATCTTTACTTTTAGTGATGCCGGCATTGTTAATGAGGTCGTGAATTACTATGGGCAGGGAAGTAATAGCTCAGTTAGAGCAGCAAAACTAGATCCTACCGGCGTAAACAAATATGACCCTGCAAGCAAAACACTTGAAGTAAGTTATATCATGGTTCAAGCCGGTGTTGAACGAGTATTCTTCAAAGAGAAATGGACTTATCTTCACGCTAGATAATTCTAGGGATATTCGATAAAGCGATGTGAATAAAATGGCTGAATAATCTATTGATCATTCAGCCATTTTATTGTCCAAAATTGTGTAGATCAGATCAAACATTTTCTCTATCTTAGAAATAAATCTAATCTTAACCCCATGACTCTTTTTATTAAAACTACACTGATCTCAGCAGCTTTAATGCTCCTGACATCATCTCAGGAAAAAGTGGCTACCTTATCAGACCAATCCAAAGTTGTTTATCATGTCTCTGATGATAAGAAAATGGAAGGGCAATTTACTATCACCAGTGCAGAATCAAAGCTGCTACTCAGAGGGTCTTTCAAAGACAATCAGCGTGCAGGTAACTGGTTTTGCTTTAATCCAGACGGAACAGTTTTCATGCGATACAACTACGATCTGAAGAAGGTAGTAGCATTAGACACTAAAGCTATCAGCAGGGCAAAGATTGATATTGACAGCAAAGATAAAACCGTGCAGACTGAAGCTTCCGTTCCTGTTCCGGTATGTTCTGTAGAACAATACATCTCGCTGTTAGGCGTAGAATTTGAACGTCAGATTATGGTAGAAAATAAATCCGCTGAAGGTTTACTTGAGGCAGATCTTATCGCTAACATAGATAAGGATGGTAAAGCAACCTATACTGCATCTTATCAATCTACGGGTCTCACCCTTAAGAAAAAGATCAGGCTAAATGATAAAGTTTTTGCTATCGAATGGATTCCGGCAAGCTATCAGGGCGAAAAGCTTGCATCTACCTTCACCGTAAGGATGGCCGCTCAATTAGGTAGTGACCCACTTAAAAGGCAGCGCTTCACTTGGGCGTATTAGAATCTAACAAATGGATATTTTTTTAAAAAAAATACTGTCTGCACAATAATTACAGTTTTAAATCGCTTAATCTATGAGAGCGTTAATTTAGATGAGGGACAATGGTCGTAGACTATTGTCCCTTTCTTATTACCAAGAGATGTCAACTCCTTAATAGTACCATATATTCATTTTAACCCTGTCTTTTTCCTGCTTCAGTCTTTTATATCAATTAAATTACAATTAATTTAATTTTTTCGATAGTGTACTTGTGGCGTTTTAGTATTTTAACAAATATTATTAAACGCTTCTCTATATGCTGAAATTCAAATTCATAATCTTCTTTGCCTTCTGTGGTATAGCTGTATTTGCCCAAAGCCAGTCAAAACTTAGTGATATTAATAAGAGTGTAAATGGTTTTAATAACACTATGACCTCTAACTCGGATTCAGCACTTTATTACCTCCACAAAATTATAATAACGCAGCCTGAGGAGGGCAGTCGTTTAATACACGATCAGATTTCTCAGTCATTTGGTTCAGCGTTTATTGATATGTTAAAAACTGATACTGCTGCTCAGGCATATTTTAAAAGTAATAATATCACAATAGACTCTGTTGAACGAGAGATTAAACAACGGCGTTTAAATACCTATAAATTACTGTCAAAACTAGAGACAGATACAAATGCTATCATTAAAAGTCATATTTATCCACTGGCTATGTGGGTAAAGGCAGAAGAGAATAAGAATGATCCGGTTAAATTATTAAATACAGGGAATAGTTATCTCAAATATTTAAGTGGCCAGAATGATTTCTATGCTCATAGAGAAGCACGCTATGGAATGCAACTGATCAATCTAATGAGTAAATACTCGCAAATGGATTCCGTTACTGATCAGTTACTGATGGTGATTTATGATCATCTCCGAAGTTATCTAAGTGATACTCCTAACGCAGATAATGGGCCTCAGAGAAATAAACGTTCATGGTATACTGGTATGTTTGCTGCTGCAAATTATATTGCTGCACACAGAAATCCCAACAGTACAAAGCAATTAGTTTATCTTAAAATCGCTGCAGATTATAGTCCCGATGATATTCCCTCATATATAAAAAACAAATATGAATTGGACCTGGCTATGATTTTCTCAATGAATAACAAATCTTTTGAGGAAGATTACGTATCCGCCTTGAACAAGGACGACGAAAAACTGAAGTATATGGTAAAAAAGTCATTGCTCAACCCTTCTTTTAAGATTAAGGCCAAAGCTTTATATAATGATCCTGCAAATTTCAACTCATATTGGCAGAGTGAGTTTAATAAAAAATTTGAACCCGCACCTATTTTCTCTCTCTCTCAAATTGATGGTAAACAGTATAAATTAGCCGATATTGCTGGGCAGTGGACTTTCATAAATTTCTGGGGTACAAGAGCCCCCTCATGTACGGACGAACTTCCTGCATTAGAGAGATTATACCTATCTACTAAAACCCGAAAGAAAGCCCTATTAAATATCATTACAGTTGCCTGTAAAGATGACAAGACTAGTGTGATCAACTTCATGAAACAATTCAATTATACTTTCCCTGTTTTGATGTCAGATGGTCAGATAGAAGTAGACTACAATGTGTTTTACTGGCCCACCAAATTCCTCATTAGTCCAGAAGGTACGTATGTTGCAATACCCAATGAAGTTGATTGGGTCAAATATAAGGAAGAGTATATTAAAGAAATTTAATAATATAGTTATACCTAGGCAATAAATGGATTATTTGAACGCTTATAATATGAGAGCGTTAATTTAGATGAGGGACAGTGGTCAGAGACCATTGTCCCTTTCTTGTTGTCAGCCTTATTTTTGTCTTAATATTTGCCCTGATTTTGCTTAGTTCAATAGGCAATTGACTGACCTTCTTACGGTAGCGTAAATGTTACTGTCTGAAAACTGCGATAGTGCGCATTACAAGCGGATTTAGGAATAATTTATTATTCTCGTCAAAAGAATTTCATGTACTCGAATATATTGCAATGTTTTCTCGCTATATTGTAATTGTTTAAACGAAACCTCCTGGCCAGGGTAGTCTTCACCTAATTTTAAATTAATTATGAAAAAAATGTTTAACGCTACTTTTTGTGTAGCACTGGTTTTTATCCTGTCTTCTTTTACTAATCCCATAGCACCTAAACCTGCTGTTGCAATCAAACACAACAAAGCTGTAAAGCGATTTCCTTTAGGAAGTGTCCTTGGTTACTTTACCGCAACCTCAGGTTATCTGAGGGGTTCATTCCGTTTAGTAGCAGATATTAATGACCATAGTTCACTGATTTATATGGTAAGTACCGTAACAAATGGCTATTACGTAGTAAACGGCACATATGATAAGCAACTCAATTTAGCCAGCGTATATTACAAAAATTACAATATTTATGGAGGTAATATCGGAAATACACCTGGTACAGTTCCTCCATCTGAAGGAATTCCTGTAGAATAAAACTTTTTAAAAGCTGGGATTAACCATCCCAGCTTGTTTACCTTAATTAAGCAAATGCTATAGTATTGCTTAATTAATTGCACTTGGTTTGAATTTAGACCGATCTTTAGCAGACAAGAGCCTTCACACATAAGTCTATCTCGAAGAGGCCTACGAAGCTTTTCAATCTATTCTGAAAATAACCCTTCCAATATGAAAGGGTTAAAATTGAATGGTTACTATTATAAAATATTTTATCAGATATAACATCTTGTCTGACAGTGTACTGTCAAATTAATTAGATAAACGGAATAAGCCTTGTTCTGTCTGGAGAATGAAGAAATTATTATCACTCGCGGCGGCCTTAACAAGCGGACTGTTTGCTATGGGTCAGGAAGAAAGTAAAGTGAAGTTTACAGGCTATGTAGAGGCCTACTATGGTTTTGATTTCAATAAACCAAAAGATCATAACCGTCCTGCCTTTATTTATTCTCATAACCGTACCAATGAGGTTAACCTCAATCTTGGTTTCATTAAAGCCAATTATCAAAGTGAAAATATCCGTGCTAATATGGCAGTAATGGCCGGTACATATGCTAATGCAAACCTGGCAGCCGAACCCGGAGTACTAAAAAACATATTTGAAGCCAATGCCGGTGTAAAGCTCTCCCGTTCTCAAAACCTGTGGCTCGATATCGGGATTATGCCATCACATATAGGATTCGAAAGCGCAGTGTCCAAAGACTGCTGGGTACTCACCAGAAATATATCTTCCGAAAACACCCCTTATTATGAATCTGGTGCCAGGGTAACTTATGTTACCGAAGATGGAAAATTAACTGCCTCGTTGCTCTATTTGAATGGTTGGCAGCGGATCACCCGACAAGATGGAAATAATAAGCCTGCCGGAGGGTTACAGCTAACCTACAAACCTGCAGCAGCTATTAGTATCAACTATAGCAATTATTTGGGTACCGAAGGTGCAGATTCAATCCGTGTAAAGCGTTTATACCACAACTTATACGGGGTATTTCAATTTAATGATCAACTAGGGCTCACACTAGGTTTTGATTATGGTACGCAGCAGAAAGAAAAAGATAGTAAGGAAAAGAACAAAGTGATTTCTTCAGTAGCGGTACTGCAATACAAATTCGCAGAAAAATGGGCATTAGCAGGCAGAACTGAACATTATAAAGATATGAATGCCTTCTTTATTAACACTGGTACGGCAGATGGCTTTAATACCCGCGGCTATTCACTCAATCTCGATTATTCACCGGTATCAAATGCAGTAGTCAGGCTCGAGGGTAAACTATATAACAGCAAGGAAAAAGTTTTTTTGAGTGAACAGGGTAACAGGAAAACAAATGCACTTGTTACCGGAAGTATCGCCATATCTTTTTAGGTTGTTTATAATAATTGCGGAAGGGTAATGGTATAATAAACTCCCTGATTTGGCTCACTTTTAATTTCTATATTCCCATCTAAGGCTTCTATATACCTTCTTACCAGAAAAAGGCCCAGGCCTTTACCGTTGATAGTAGAATGAAATTTTCTGAAAGGTTTAAATATATCGGCACCATAACGTAACAAGTCTATTCCGGAGCCATTATCCTCATAAGTAATTACTATTTTTTGATTCGCATATGTCAGGTCGATATTAATTCTTACCGGATAGTCTTGTTTAAATTTAATCGAATTAGCAATTAGGTTATAAAAAATACTATGGATATAAACTTTATTAGAGCCAATAAGATAGTTTCCCCCAGACAGCTGTATTTTTGTCTGGCTTTGTACAATCATTTCCTCTAGATCAGTCTTAACCGCTTCAATAATTTCAGCAAGGTTCAATGGTTCCAGATTTAAATCGGCATTACTATTTTTTGAATTGAGTATTTTTCCAAGGTCTATAATAGTCTCATCAAGTCTCGCTACAGAGCTGTGAAGTTTATCCAGATATAATTTTAAGGTATCAGGAGTGTCAGACTCTGTTTCAAGGAGCATAGCTATACCCTTAATGTTTGCAACCGGAGAGCGTAGGTGATGAGAAACAAAATATCCAAATTCATGCAGCTCCCTGTTCCTTTTAAATAAATCTGCAGTAACCTGGTTCATTTCATGAAGGGTTTTTTTACGCTCCGAAATATCATGCATAGCCCCAACCATCCTAATGGCAGTACCATCTTTATCTCGTATCACAAATCCCCGGTCTACAACATCTGCATAAATCCCGTCAGATTTCTGGTACCGGTATTCCTCTTTCCAGTTAGTCTTATCACTCTGACAAATGTTATCAAGTGATTTTAAAATATAGTCCAGGTCCTCAGGATGGATATGTTTTGCCCAGGAGTCAACTCCTGCTGGCAGATTAGATGGATTATAACCGAATATAGTTTCAAAACCCTCTCCCCAGTAGAGTGTATGGTTTATTATATCCCAGTCCCATATGGCGTCTGAAGTAGCCTGTGTTACATATTGATAACGCTGGTTTGATTCTTCGAGTGATATTCTCATAGCTTCAGTTTGATCGGTAATATCTCCACATCTGGCTATGCAATACATCAGTTGATCTTCCGGGTCCCAGTTAACTGACCACAACATCGGAACAAGTTTTCCATTTTTATTGATGTAACGGATCTGCACCTGTGTATTCTGATCATACTTAATTACGTCTACCTCTTGTTCGGCTAAAGGAAGATCTTCCGGATAAATGAAGTCTCTGTAATTTCGGCCTTCCATTTCCTCCGGCAAATAACCAAGTAGCGAATAAGCGGCATTGCTAACTTCCACAAAACAATCATGGTGGTTAACGGTGCAAATAAGATCAGTAGAAAGTTGTAACAGCTTCTTCACGTCCATATGGTCTCTAAATAATCGTTTAATGCCTGAAATCTAGAAAGCTATTCTTTTAGGATCATTAAATACCGCTATATAGCTTTACTATACATACGTATTTCAGGTAAGTATAGTCATTACTGCTGTTATTTTTTTTATTATGATAGGCTGGTATCAAAAAAATTGTGAGTGACTATTCCTGAGTTTCATTTTTTTTTGCGGTTGGAGATAAGCCTTCTCCAGATTCATTGGTAGCATTTACCGGCAGGTAACAGCCAATACACCTGCGGGTCTTATTCAATAGCTAATGGTCTTCTAATGTACTGAGTTCATATCTAAATAGCGTATATCCTTACTGGATCAGCCCCAAACGCATTGCTGTGCGGATCAGTTCAGCGGTATTTGATACCTGCATTTTTCTCATCAGATCTTTCCGGTAGCCTTCAACTGTGCGTTTACTCAAAAACATCTTTTCAGCCATCTGCAGACTGGTTTCGCCATCGGCAACTGAATTGAGTACATCCATCTCTCTTGCTGATAATTCTAAATTCACCTCCTGATCCGGCTGATTGGTTAAAAGCTTGCTAAGAGTATCATCGAGCATTCCCATACTGAGTGTTGAGCACAGATATCTTCCCCCGCTATGTACATGCTGCATGACAAAGAGTAGTTCCGCCGGATCAATGTTTTTTAGCAGGTACGCAGAAACACCCGCCTTAAAGGCTTTGTAGATATGTGTTTTCTTATCGTGCATAGATAAAATCACGACTTTAATTTTTGAACCACTGTTTTTTATGGTATCTGCCAATCCTATACCGTCCAGCACCGGCATATTTAAGTCGGTTAATACAAGATCTATGTCAGCTCCGCTGTTAAGCAGATCAAGTGCCTGTTGTCCGTTTTCTGCTTCCCCAGCAATGCTGATATGTTCATCAGATTCAAGCAACCTCCTTAACCCATGCCTTATAATGTGATGGTCTTCTACAAGTAGTACATTCATGGTATGGAGGTTTATTATACAACAATTAGAGGTAAAGAAAGTTTAATGCCTGCTTAAATAAATAGATTAATAAAAAAATCACCTCATGTATGTATTAATAAGGTTTAGTACGGTTAATAGTGTAAATTCAATTATAGAGTGAGGACATCCTTATAAGCATCTGAAATACGTATTTGTACTATTTCTGTGCTCAAATGCGAAATTAAAATCAGTATACTTTCAGATACAACTCGTAGTTTTATCTAATGGCATATAGCTATTTTGCAACTGAAATCTAGAACCTATGCTCATCAATATAGATCCGATATCAAATTCAAGGAGCTATCACCTGCCTACCATCCTGATAGTAGAGGATGATGAAGACACCGCCGAAGCGCTGCATCTGTTTTTCCAGATGACAGGATATATCTGTTTTATTCAAACAAAGGGCAGTGGATTTCTTGCATGGTGGAGCAGGTAATGCCTAATCTTATTATAATAGATTATCTTCTCCCCGACAGTAAGGGAGCAGATCTTTGCAATTTGCTGAAGAATAACATCAATACCAGAAACATTCCTGTTATTATGTATTCGGCCTATCCTCAAGAATCTTTCACGTCAGAAACCAGTGGATATGATGCGTTTCTTGCCAAGCCCTTTGATCTGGATAATATGCTGCAATTGGTCAGTAAACTGCTCATTTCTCACTCCTGTCAGGCCCTGGTTGTAAAAAGGAACCTACTTCTTAGGCAGTTTTACATTTAGTTTGGTCAGTAATGAGCTGCTATGCGCCACCAGCTTATGATCTACCCATACGCAAAGCCGGCTTTGTTTACCCGAGGTTTTCAAATCCCAGTCTGCCTTCCACACAATATCAATATCATGGTTATGGTACCTGATGTTACCCAGATAAAAGTAATCCCATTTGCCTTCAGGTAGCAGCGGACTGATAGAGAATTTATCTTCAAGGGAAGATTCAAAGCCCAGCAAGTCTTCAATAATAATATCCGGATAGGTCGAATGAAAGTAATCAGATTCCCCGCCAAAAGTCTTACCGTCGCTTGGAATATACCATTCTCCTATATTCAGCTGGTCAGTACCATGCAGGCGGGTCAGTTTTTTGATATGATCATATAATAGGTTACGCTCTCCAGCAGTGCTCGTTTTTCTATAGTGCCGCAGGTAATTCGCATAGGCTTTAAATACCACAGAATTTTCAAAAGGCCAGCCGCGACCGTTCCATGCATATGCCTGTTCATTATAATAAGGGTGCTGCTGCTCAGCAGTAGTCATGCCCGATGCTGCATCAAATCCTTTCGAAGAGCCAAATAGCGCCCACGATTTACTATATTGCTGATAATCTTTCCCAGGGATCATGCCAAAATACCAGGGGGTATAACCTACAGATTCCCTCACCCGCGCTTCATAATCGCCCAAACCATAGGTATTATCCCCTGCACTGTATGTATTAAAAAACTGATCATCTTTGTTCCAGAGCACTTTTAATACTTTTTGCTGCAGTGCTGTTGCTTTCAATTGATAATAGGTAGATCTACTTGGTAATCCTGAATTTCTCAAAACCTTCAGTTTTGAACTGCCCTCATCATACCTGTACAGGTTCGCCAGCGACTGCAGGTTTCCAAAGGCATAACTATTAATTGAAGGGCGTACCAGATAGTAATCCGGATAACCCTTTCTAAAAGCTTTTGGATATTCCCTGGCCTGGGCAGATTGAGCTGCATTGTCAGTTGTGCCCCATCCCAGATAATACTTCCGCCAGCTATCCTTTGTGTAGAGGCTATACGGACCTTCACTTTTAATGAGGCCCAGAACGGCCGAAAGACTAAACTCCATGCCATCATACAGGTCCAGTATCTTGTACATACCAGCTGTTTTCGCAGCAACATTTTTAACTGTGAACAGGCTGTCCCATACCTGCTGGTGTTTTTCGGCATAAGGCAGCAGGCTCCTCAGCCATTGCCTGTCTGGGTGTATTTTTTGAAATGCTTCAATCCCGTTAACCATCCAGCTTGAAAAATGATGACTTTCCGGGCGACTCAGATAGGTTAAAAAGTTGCCATTCTCACGCTGGTTCAGCTGAGAAGCCGAGCCACGCATAAAATAGTCTGCATAAGATTTCAGGAATTTGTCGTCACGCAGCCAGCGCACATCATAAAACTGCTGGCCCGCCGGACAAGTGATGGCCCCGCTCAGCGAAGCCCAGGGCTTAACCCCGAAAAACTCCGTCACTACCCAGTATTGCTTTTGATCCCAGGGATCGTCATACTGTTTAAGATGTTTGCTGATCATCCACCAGCGATAGTTATACACTTTGGTTACTGCGGTATCAGAACTCTGGAAGAACGGGGTATTATTTAGTAAAAACGTTTTATTATTAGATGCATTAAAAGACCCGTCCGAGGCAGGCCGGTCCCGGTAAGCATTAAACTCATCGATCTGCCGCGCAAATGTTCCTGCCGATGTCTTTTTTAACCTTTCCAGTTCTTCATCATATAACCGGGTGTTTTGCGCAGATACATGCATGCTGATGCAAAACAACAGCGTAATGAAAAGGGGCCCGGCAAATTGCCTGCATCCTAAAATAACTTTTGCGCTTTTATACATATCCAATCTTCTATAGGTCTGTACATGGGAAAGAAGCCATTACCCTTCTTTGCTTTCAATTTCTGCAATCGGCAGCTTAAAGTTAAAGGTAGTTCCTTTGCCAAATTTGCTCTCCGCCCAAATCTTGCCCTGGTGTCTGTTGATAATTTCTGCGCATAAGTACAAGCCTATTCCAAAGCCTGAAATAGAATACATATGTCCGCCCTGTACACGGTAGTACCTGTCAAATATCTTACCAATGTCTTCAGGTTTAATTCCCATTCCATGATCCCTCACTGCAAAAAAAACGGTGTTTTTAACTGTAATACAAGATACATTGATCGTTGTACCGGCAGGAGAATATTTCACTGCATTGCTGATCAGGTTATGGATTACCTGGCCAATCTTATCCCTGTCTGCGTTGATAAAAATAGTATCAACTGGTGCAAACAAAATAGTATGGGTCTGGATGGTAGTTAACGCTTCCTCTTCAGTCTCCTTAATCAGCAGCGCCAGGTCAAATACTTGGTAGTCAATATGGATCTTGCCAGATTCCAGCCGCGAAATATTTAGAAAACCGTTAATCATATTGGTCATTTTGGTTACCTGTACATTTGCCTTTTCCAGCGCATTTACATTAACAGCATCTTCATTTTTGCCCAGGCGGTGCAGCAATAATTGTATATAACCCTTCATTGAGGTAAGTGGGGTCTTCAGTTCATGACTCACCATCCCAATAAAATCATTCTTGCGGATCTCGTCTAGTTTCTTTTCAGTAATTTCATGTAGCACGCCTGTAAAATAATCTTTGCCCTCACTATGATGCATTTCTCCAATCCCGCGCACCCATCTGGTCTTTCCATCGTGATAGCCGATTATTGGATATTCCATATCAAAAGGTGCTTTATTAGTTATGGCCGCATTAACCTGATCCTCCACATCCTGCCTGTACTCCGGATCTATCTGGTCCACACCGTCTTCAAAAGAAAATTCCTCATCTGGTAAAAAGCCAAAAAATTCCTTCAGCTTGGCCGATGCTACAAATACACGGTCGGCCGCATTAATAAAGAATGTTCCCAGGCCTGCGGCATCAATGGCCATGCGCAGGTTTTTCTCCGCCCGCTGTATCTCTTCTGCGGCAAGATGCTGCTTGGTAACATCCATAATTACGCCTGTGAAGGCAGAAAATTCGCCTATCGGATCTACTTTCAGATTTCCTATTGCGCGCAGCCAGCGCAGTTTGTTGTCATGCAAACCTATAGTTGGATAGGTTACGTCATAATCACCGTTGTTATAAATTGCGTTCTCTAGTTTTTCTGATACATAACCCCGGTACTCTTCTGTAATCTGTGCTAATGCCTGCTCTATAGAAAGTGCTTCATCAGGATAATATCCAAATAATTCTTTGAGCCTGGCATCTGTAGTAAATTCACGTGTTACCGAATTGATATACCAGGTGCCAAAATTAGCAGCATTTACTGCGAGGCGAAAGGCTACCTGTCCTTCTTCTACTTTATGCTGGGCCTTCAACAGTTCTTCATTTACTGCAGCCAGCTCCTCATTAACGGCTCTTAATTCTTCATTAGAGGCGGCTAATTCCTCATTCGTGGCAGACATTTCCTCGTTTATCGCCTGTAAATCATCGGCGCTTTTTGCTAGAGACTGTTCCCATTGTTTACGGTCAGTTACGTCCCTGGTGGTACCTGCCACGGCTTCAACTTCTCCCTGCTCATTCAAAACCGGGGTCAGTATATAATCATATACCCTTGTCCCTAATATTGCATGCGGAAAAGATACTTCGCCCCTTACAGGTTTTTTATACTTCACAATATCGTCAATCTCCCTTTCATGCATTTCTGCATGCCAGGGCTCATAGCCATTCTCCAGCAGGTTCCGGCCAATTGCTGTTTCCCAGGTTTTGCCCCACATGGTTAATAGGGCATTATTGGCATAGGTAAAGCGGTAATCCAGGTCAAAAACATACATTAGGTCGGGTGTGCCAGAGATAATGGTTTCATAAACCCTTTTCTGCTGTTCAGATTGCAGTCTTGTTTCTTTTAAACGTTCTTCAGCCGTTTTACGCTCCGTAATATCACTGGCGGTGCCTACCCATTCCATAATATCACCATGCTCATTCAATATCGGTACTGCCCTGGAGAATGTCCAGCCTTCACTGCGGTCAGCACGTAAAACGCGGTGTTCAAGTTCAAATATTTTTTTATGTTCAATGGCATCCTTAATCGCAGCCTTCACCATCTCCATATCGTCTGGATAAATATTATCCTCCATCCAGTCAGCCGTCGGTTCGTCCGCATCTTTTAAAAAACCCCGGCCGTCCAGCTCAAACATTATTTTCCAGTCGGCACTAAGCGTGTATATAACATCAGAACTGGCGTCAACCAGGGCTCTTAACCGTGCTTCGCTGGCAGCTGCTTTCTGTGCATTTGGTATCTGGTTATTTTTAAAATTGCTCATACGGTAATAAACAGGCATTGGTTGTTAAAAGCGAAAATATAGTAATTTCTTTCTAAATGCAATTAAAGCTGGCATTCACAGATCAGCCTTTTATAACCGTTTGATTAGAATAAGAAACCCTGTCCTATACAGGACGATCGTTTTTACAGACGAAACTTGAACTTAGCTTAACATAGCAAGGGTAGATTTGTACGTGGAATATTGCGAAGTATCAGATCATGACTTATTAGATCAGTTGCGGCTAGATAATAACCTGGCCTTTGCAGCTCTATTCGACCGGTATTGGAAGCGCATGTTCAGGGCTGCCCAGACAAGGTACTGTACTACCACTGATTGGTCAGGAAGACATTGCCCCGCTGGTTGCCAATTTGCTGAAAATCTCCAGCTTACAACAGATGGTATTTTATATCCAGGATTATCATCCCCGGTAAAGAATAAATAAGATCTAGGCGTCCTGTTTATTCAGGGCGCTTAAATTATCATCGCTTCGTGTGCCCCTTTTCAAACAAAATTGTTTATAAAAGTAAATAAGTTTCTATCGATAAATTTCCATATTTCAAATTCCTCTTGCCTTCAAGCAAGCTATTCATTACATTTGGATTAGAGGCCTATAATTTGCGGCTATTCTGTTTAACTTCAAAAACCTTATATTTCCTGATGAATGATAAAAAATTTGAAGTCCCAACCTGCGGATGAAACTATGCATACGGAACGCGAACTGATCAAGGCGATTGTAGAAGGAAATGAACAAGCCTTCTCAAAGCTGTTTTTTCAGTACCTGCCCGTGTTGAAATCTTTCGCTTTCAAATTCAGCAGGTCAGAACATGCTACCGAAGAAATTATTCAGGATGCCTTTGTCAGGATTTGGCTGAACAGGGATAAGTTAGACCAGGTACATAATGTCAGAGCTTACCTCTACAAGTATGTGTCCAATGAATGTCTTAGCCATCTGCGTAAGCGGCTAAACGAGGAAAAGCTGATCAGCAAATTAAGCATTCATCACCCCAAAGACAGCAATATTACAGATGAACTGATACAGCTCAACGAAATCAACCGCATTGTGGCCAGCGCTGTAAATAAATTACCGTCACAGCGCAAAAAAATTTATCAGCTGAGCCGTAATGAAGGCAAAAACATCCCTCAAATTGCAGAATGTTTGGGTATATCTCAGCATACAGTGAAAAATGCATTAGTTATTGCGTTGAAAACTATTCGTGGAGAGTTGGAATTAAATGGAATTACCTTCATTCTACCCTTGCTGATGCTTTTTTTTAAAGAATTTAAAATAAAATGATTTAGCAGTAGTCCTGATTTGTATTTGATGCTTCATATAGGCAGCAAATGGAAAACAGAGTTCAATATTTATTAGACAGGTTTAAGGAAAATCAGCTTACAGCTGTAGAAAAGACTGAATTATTAGTCTTGTCAGACCGCTTTCCGGAATTGCTCCAGTACGAAATTATGGAAGAGCTTCTTCAGCATAAAGCCGTACAGGAAGAGCCTGATCACCGTCGCTGGCAAAGCCTGCTTGAGCGGGTGCTTGATGCAGACCGTGTCCCTGTTATCCATAAAGCTGTTTCTTATCAATTACTGAAATGGTCCGTCGCTGCAGCAATCCTTCTTGCAACGGCCTTCAGCTTCTATTTTGTTAATCAACCTCAGGACCATCATGAAATTATTGCAGATGTTGTTCCGGGAGGCAAAAAGGCTATTCTCACGCTTGCCGATGGTACAAAGATTGCCCTGTCTGATATCAAAAATGGCAGTGTAATCCGCCAAAATGGTATAAAAATAGCCAAAACTGCTGATGGACATTTAGTTTATACAGATGAAAACCCGGTTGCAAGCACTGCTGCCGGTCAGTACAATACAATCTCTACGCCCAAAGGCGGAGAATGGGAGTTGCGGCTGGCAGATGGTTCTACCGTCTGGTTAAATTCAGCCTCATCACTTACTTACCCCTCTAATATTGCCACCGCCAGCCTGCGTAAAGTTACGCTGCAGGGCGAGGCTTATTTTGAAGTGGCTAAAAACAAGGTACATCCCTTTATTGTAGAAAGCAGGCAGCAGAGCCTTGAAGTATTAGGAACACATTTCAATGTGAACTCTTATCCTGATGAAGAAATAACCCGCACTACATTGCTGGAAGGCAGTGTTAAGATTGCCGGTATCTTACACCCTGGTAGCGCAATATTGAAACCTGGCCAGCAGGCGGTAATGAATACTTCGGCGATTACTGTATCGCAGGTAAACCCTGATGAATCCATTGCCTGGAAAAATGGCTATTTCATGTTCAATAATGAAAGGCAGGAGAGCATCATGCGTAAAATTGCACGCTGGTATAATGTAGAAGTAGAGTATGCAGATCCTGCAGCTAAAGAAGTAATGTATTACGGTACCGTAAGCCGTTTTGAAAAGATCTCAAAAGTGCTGCGCAAATTTGAACAGACCGGTGAGGTGCGTTTTGAAATAAAAGCCAATAAAGTAACTGTTTATAAAGAATAAGACCAGGGGCAAGGAAATAACCAGCCTGCGCCAAATAAAGATAAATAACCTAATCAACAAACTAAACCAGAACCACATGATCAAAAACCGACTCAGAACTTAACCGCCCGGTTGAAGAAAAGATAAAAAGGAGTGCTGCAAACACCCCTTTTGTGTCTGTTTATTCAACGTCCGGTACTACCGGACAAATTGTAAATCAATCATTTCTTGGATTAACTGCGGAACGCATTTTTGCGCTTAAACTTCTATGCGCTTCGCTAAAAACAGATTATTAAATGTACAAAATTTATACCAGAATTTTATGTACGCTTCGCGACTACATACCTAAATTTTTATTGATTATGAAGTTAATCACGGTCATACTTTTTGCCGCACTCATGCAGGTGAGCGCAGCTTCCTTTGGCCAGTTCTTAACCCTCAAAGAACGAAATGTAACGCTCGAGCGCATGTTCAGGGAAATCAGAAAACAATCTGGTTACGATGTACTGCTGTCTACCAACAAAATTAAAAGCAGCACTACGATCAATGCCGACTTCAAAAATGCATCGATAGAAGAGGTCATGGAGAAAATTATTGCCCATAAAGACCTTAGTTATACCATCGAAGACAAAACCATCCTTATCCGTACTAAAGAAAAATCAGTGATCGATAAGGTGCTCGACTATTTCGCCTCTATCAAGATCAATGGAAAGGTGCGTGATAAGAATGGCGCCCCGCTCCCTGGCGTAAGTGTTAGGGAAAAAGGTGTCTCAAATGGTGTGTCTACTAATGATGCGGGAGATTATACTATCACCGTTAAAGAGGGGGCTACCCTTGTATTTAGCTATATGGGTTATAAAACCCGTGAAGTAACAGTGTCAAAAGAGGGGCTGATCAACGTATCCCTCGAAGAAGACGCTGCCCAGCTCAGAGAGGTTAACGTAGTGTCTACCGGTTATCAGACGCTCGACAGGAAATTATTTACAGGTTCTGCCTCCCTGGTAAAAGCCGATGATGCACAGCGTAACGGGGTGCCTGATATCAGCAGGATGCTCGAAGGCCAGGTAGCTGGGGTTTCGGTACAAAACGTTTCAGGTACTTTCGGAGCCGCTCCCAAAATCAGGGTGCGTGGTGCTACTTCTCTTTCGGGTGATAATAAACCACTTTGGGTAGTGGATGGTATAATTCTCGAAGATATTGTAAATATCTCTAACGATGCACTGTCTACCGGTGATGCCAATACACTGATCGGTTCTTCCGTGGCGGGATTAAACCCTGACGATATAGAAAGCTTCAACATCCTGAAAGATGCTGCCGCTACAGCAATGTACGGGGCTAGGGCAATGAATGGCGTAATCGTGGTTACCACTAAAAAAGGTAGGCAAACCAGCGGTGCACCTAAAGTTAGCTATACCGGTAACTATACCACCTATCTTAAACCAACCTATAATACTTTTGATATCCTGAATTCTGCCGACCAGATGTCGGTCTTGTTCGAACTGGAAAACAAAGGTTACTTCCAGCATACTTCTGCTTCTCGCGGCTCAGAAGGTGGTATCTTCTATAAAATGTACAATGAATTGTACAACTATGATCCCAAAACCGACTCCTTTGCTTTAAGAAATGATATTAGCAGCCGTAATGGTTTTCTGCAACGTTATGCCAATGCAAATACAGACTGGTTTGATGTCTTGTTCAAAAACTCCCTGTTGCAGGAGCACTCTGTAAGTATCAATAGCGGAACAGAGAACTTCCAGACCTATGCTTCCACATCATACCTGCATGATAGCGGACAAACCATAGGGAATAGTGTAGACCGCTTCACCGGTAACTTCAGAATCAACTTTAAAATGAGCCCTAAACTTAGTGGTGAATTACTGGCTAACGGATCTGTCCGTAACCAGAAAGCACCAGGTACTCTCGAGCGTACTTCTGATCCGGTATATGGCAAGTTTTCCAGGGATTTTGATATCAACCCTTATTCATACGCATTAAATACCAGTCGTACCATGACTGCCTTTGATGAAAATGGAAACCGCGAATTCTTTACACGTAACTTCTCGCCTTTCAATATCCTGCACGAGATTGATAACAATTATCTCAACCTTGGAAATATAGATTTTAAAGTTCAGGGTGGTTTGAAATATAAGATTATCCCCAGCCTTACCTATTCAGTTGATGGTGCTTACCGTTTTGCGAAAACAGAAAGACAACACTACATGCTGGAGAATTCAAACATGGTCTTAGCCTACCGCAACGTGTCAGACGCTACTACAATTGGCAGCAACAAATATTTATACACCGATCCTGATAACCCTTATGGGCTGCCAGAAAGCGTATTGCCTGAAGGCGGATTCTATAATATAAAGGTAGATAACCTTAAAAATTATTACTTCCGTCAAAACCTGGAATATGATCAGACCTTCGCTGTTAACCACCGTGTAAATCTATTTGGTTCGATGGAGGTACGTTATATCGACCGTCAGGCAGAAAACTTTGACGGTGCAGGATACCAGTATGAGAACGGTGGTATTGTAAACCCGGCATATAAATACTTTAAATGGGGACAGGAATCAGGATTTCCATATTTTGGAATGAGCACCGGGGCAGACCGTTTTGCGGCTTTTGCACTGAGGGGCGCTTACTCCTATAAGGACAAGTATAGCTTCAATGCTACTACCCGTTATGACGGATCAAACAAAATGGGTAAAAGCACTACCGCCCGCTGGCTGCCTACCTGGAACGTTTCTGGTGCATGGAACATTGATCAGGAAAACTTCTGGCCAAAGAATGATATCTTCAGCTCTGCACGCGTTCGTGCTACCTATGGTTTGGTTGCCAATATTGGAAATGCTAATAACTCGGCTGCAGTTTATTATAACCAGGTTACCAGAAGGCCTTACGATAACGAGAAGGAGACAGCCACATTTATATCAGGCCTGGAAAACTCTGAGCTCACCTGGGAGAAATTAAAGGAAATGAATATTGGTACCGACCTTACCTTTTTCAAAGACAGGATCAATGTCACTGTAGATGTATACAGGCGTAATATCTTCGACCTTATCGGTGATATCAAAACTTCAGGTATCGGTGGTCAGTTTACAAAAATTGCCAACTATGCAGATATGAAAGCTCATGGTATTGAATTCACCATTGCCGGTAATGCCATCAATCATACAGATTTCAAATGGCGGACACAGTTTAACGTGGCATTTAACAAAAATGAGATTACTAATCTTGAGGTTAACCCAAGTATTTTCAGATTGGTACAGGCTGATGGGGGTGCTTTGGTAGGGCATGCACAACGTGGATTATACTCCGTGCAGTTTGATGGTCTAGACCATGACCGTGGGTATCCTTACTATATCGATGATGAAGGCAAAAGAAATACTTATGTAAACCTGCAGAGTAATAAAATTGATTACCTGAAGTATGAAGGACCTACAGATCCTACACTTACAGGAGGGTTCTACAATCAGTTCCGGTATAAAGATTTTACGGTTTCTGCCCTGCTTACCTTTGCCAAAGGAAATGTGGTACGCCTCGATCCGATCTATCAGTCTACTTACTCTGATATTTATGCCATGTCAAAAGACATGCTGAACAGATGGGTAATGCCAGGGGATGAGCAGTACACCAATATACCGGCATTACTGGATCCTTTTGATTCTAACCAAACCATTAAAGATGCCAATGGCGGAACAGTCTCGGCAAGGTATCCATACAACCTGTATAATTTCTCCACCGAGAGGGTAGCCAAAGGAGATTTCATTCGGTTAAAGCAGATTTCACTAGGCTATAACCTGCCAAAATCTATTCTTTCCAAACTGCACATGTCCAATGCATCGCTTTCATTGATTGGGAATAACATTGCCCTGCTATATTCTGATAAAAGATTAAACGGACAGGATCCTGAGTTTTTTGGTACAGGCGGCGTGGCCTTGCCAATCCCCAAACAATATACCCTATCACTAAAAGTTGGATTCTAAAAGATATAAAAATGATGAAACTGAATAAATTACAAATTCTCCTGCTGTCAGCCGGATGTCTTATCAGTACAGCTTCCTGCAAGAAATACCTGGATGAGAACCCAGACAACAGAACAGATATTAATACAGTAGCTAAAGTGGCGCAGCTGGTTACAACTGCATATCCACGATATGATTATTACTACTTTACCGAAGGATATTCAGATAATACTGAAGACAAGGGAAGTGGTGTGGGCAGTTTGGATGATGTAACAACCAGGCCATACAACTGGCAGAATGTTATTGGAGATGGAACAGGCTCTACCACTTCATACTGGAATGGCTGTTACGAAGGTATCGCCGCGGCAAACCAGGCACTGGATGCTATTGAAAAGAATAACTTTGGTAATGATGTTTTGCCCTATAAAGGTGAAGCGCTTGTTGCCCGTGCATATGCACATTTTATGCTGGTTACTTTTTTCTCAAAGCCATATGAAATCAATGGTGCCAATGATTCTCCAGGTATACCTTATGTCAACGTTCCTGAGACTAAAGTAATTCAACAATACGACCGCAGCACGGTTAAAGCAACCTACGAAAAAATTGAAAAGGACCTTACAGAGGGTTTAGCATTGTTGTCCCCATCTGCTTACAAAGTGCCAAAATTTCATTTTACGCCCGCAGCGGCACATGCATTTGCATCGCGTTTCTATTTGTTCAAAGGAGAGTGGCAAAAAGTGGTAGACCATGCCACGTTGACTGTTGCAGGCAATGATTTTGTAAATAACCTTCGTCCCTTAAATACTACGTTAAGAGCCTTGGGTAATGAAGAATTCCGAATTGCTTTTACGCGGTCTGACCAAAAATCGTCTTTGCTGCTCACAGAACAGTATTCCGGCTGGCAGAGACAAACAGGGCCAAGATATGGTTATGGCGAAAAACTGGTAGCCATGTTTGGGCGTGACGGTAATTTCACCGGTAAACCCAGGGCTGATAAGATTTTATCTTATGGCAATTCCAATTACACTACATACAAATTCAATGAATATTTCTTCAAAACCAGCCAGGGTGCTGATATCGGTTTTCCATACCTGATTGCACCATTATTAACTGTTGATGAATCATTGATGAACCGGGCGGAAGCCTATGCTGAACTAGGACAGACAGACAATGCACTAAGGGATGTAAATACTTTTTTAAGCACAAAGATCAGTGGTTATAATGCAGGTACCGATGCAGCAACTGTCGCTAAAATTACTGCTTACTACGCTATTGCAAATCCCAAAGAAGCCATTATCAAATTAATCCTCGAAAGTAAAAAAGCAGAGTTTCTGCAGGAAGGTTTAAGGTGGCTGGATATTGTAAGAAGACGTTTAACCGTAAGACATAACGTATATGATGAGGCCGGCCGGGAAACCTTTGTAGAGTTGAAACCGGACGATCTCCGCCGGGTTTTCCAAATCCCTCAGGAAGCTTTACTTTCAGGTGTGCCTTTAAACCCAAGATAAAAATCAGACATATGAAAACATACATATATAAACTATTTGCTTTCATCTTCATCAGCAGCTTTATACTATCCTGCAAGAAGGACGAAGCCCTGGATGTTGATTTAAGTAAGCTGAATATTGACCAGCCTGTGGCCAATACCCCTTTGGATTCATGGCTTACCAAAACATTCGTTGATGAATACAATATTGACGTGATATACAGGTATAACCGTTTTTATCATGGCGACGACCGTGATGTTGCGGCCGTTCAGGCTGATAAAGTAGAACCTCAGATGCAGACGGTACTGGATGGCTTTCTATTACCTTACCGTAAGGTAGCAGGGGTAGAGTTTATTAAAAGATACTCGCCCAAGCAATTTGTTCTGTTCGGATCTGGTTCATTCAATCCTGATGGTTCCTATACTCTGGCCACTGCGGCTGCAGGCAGGAATATTACCATTTATGATCTGAACAATTTTGATCTGAGCAATACCGGAACGATCGTTGGAAAACTACGTACTATCCATCATGAGTTTACACATATCCTGAACCAGATTGTACCTATGCCGGCAGATTTTCAGCTGATTACAAAATCTACTTATCTGGCCACATGGACTACCAAATCTGATCAATCTGCCAGGGCCGACGGATATGTTACACCCTATGCATCCAGTCAGCCAGGTGAAGATTTTGCAGAAACTACCACCTCATTACTTGTTCTTGGCCAAGCCTGGTATGATAACTGGGCAAATGGCTCAACTGCGGAAGGTAAGGCTGCATTAAAAGCCAAAGAAGCCAGCGTAGTGCAATACTTTAACAGTAACCTGAATATTGACTTCCGTACACTGCAGCGCGAAATTCAGGAAGTAGTGCGTAAGCAATACAGCTATCAGCAGGCAAGTTTCAGGTATTGGATGGGTCAGAACCTCTATAAATCAATTACCATTAATATGGCCAACCCGGTCTATGCCAGTGCAGGGGTATCACCAGAATTTGCACAGGTATACGAAAATGTAAGAACGGGTATTAAAGGTCTTCCTTACGGGCTAACATTGAATTTCATTACCATGAACTTTACTGCCGCCGATAAAATGTATGTGGAGATCAATTTCAGTCAGGGTACAGGAACGTTCCTCGCACGCTATCCTTTCAATGTTGCCTTAAATACCACTAATGGCCAGACCCGTTTCAGCACAGGAACTGCCGGTGGCACAGATGCATCCTGGGTGGGTAACGCTAACCTGATTCGCCCCGGGGTACAGCCA
>Ga0308163_10000978_pt1 | contig 36587 bp, 24 predicted proteins | sample PhyTR1_FD_201037 | JGI IMG/M metagenome (GOLD analysis project Ga0308163, IMG submission 201037) | Phyllosphere microbial communities from UC Gill Tract Community Farm, Albany, California, United States - DLSLT.R1 | ecosystem: Host-associated > Plants > Phyllosphere > Unclassified | place: USA... | reverse complement strand
CTGTCCATGACGATGCTTCAAACGTTGCGACTAAGCGGGCATCGTTCTTTATAAATTGCGGCGGCCTTCCGTCAGACACGAAGACCGATACGCCGTCTTCATCTTCCCAGACTTCATGTAGCAAAGATGCCATTGTCTCCTAGTTGGATGGTTGAGTAGCCGAGTGCAGAAAGGATAACTGCGGAACGAGCGCTTCTGGCCGGTAGCGGACAACCGGCTCAGCATAGCATGTTGCAGAACTGAAAAATCTCACGCACAGCCCCAAAGGTGCGCAATCGACACAGAAGGGACCTTCATCGAGTGAGCGAATCGCCGCACTAGTCAACCTGCCAGTACGTACGCATCGTGAACGACTAGCCCACTATTGGCTTGCCGATTCGGGCGCCTCCGCCCCGATTGCGCGGTTGATGGCCGCGACGATTGGCTTCAGGCTCGACTCGTCGTAGCCACGGAACACTTCGACGATCCGGCCATCCGAACCGATGATCACCATGTGCGGGATGCCGCTGACGCCGAATGCATCGCGGGCCTTGTGCTCGGGATCGTAGGACATGGCGATGTCGAGCGTACGCATCGCGCGCACGAGTTTGCGGAAGGTATCGTCGTCTTCCGTGTTGATGGCTACCACCTGCAGGCGGCCCTTGGCTGCCTTCTGGACGTGGTACAGGATGGGCAATTCTTTCAGGCAGTACGGGCACCAGCTTGCCCAGAATGAGATAACGACGGCCTTGCCGGCGTAGTCCTTCAGGCGAACCGGCTCGTCCTTGAGCGTGACGCCGAGATTGTCAGGTGCAATCTCGCCTGCGACCGGCATGGCCGCCGATGCGAGGGTCGACGTGGCAAAGCAAAGGGAGACGCAGAGACGTGAAAGAAAGGATGAACCGGTCATGATATCCATCGAGCTCGAAATTGATGCCGAGAGCAAAGCGCATAGCACAGTCGCGATTGCTGTCCTTGCGGCCAGATCTGTGGGCATGACCCCTCGCTTCTGGCCGTTCTTGGCTATGCAGACCAGCATAACAGCTTGCCGAGCCAGAAAAATCACGGACTGTCACGAATGGCAGGAGCCGACCCGGTGATGTCGCCGCTCTTCGTATCCTCGCTCTTGCCGGAATTGATCCAGCTGCCCCACCGATACCATTCGTCCAGCAAATCTCCTAGCGACTGTGATTCGTTCACTGCCGGCACTCCAGATACAGGCGTTGACACAGGTTCCGGTCCCAGACGGGTCATCAAGGATTTGCAGTGACCCGCTCCCTGTCGCCGATGGTCTGCTCCTAAACGACGGCGGAGGTCAGCTCAGTGTTCGAGGCCATTGCTGACAGAGCAACCAGGAGGCTGCGTCAGACGCTCGCGGCTCAAGCAACCCGCAAACGCGCATCGATCTTGAAAACGTCCAGCGCCTGCGACAAGTGCGCCGCCTGCTCCGCCACGCTGCTCGACGCCGCCGCCGATTCCTCGACCAGCGACGCGTTCTGGCGCGTGATGCCGTCCAGCTCCGCCATCGCGGCGTTCACCTGGGCGATGCCCTGGCTCTGTTCGCGCGAGGCCAGGGTGATGTCGTGCATGATGACGGCGGCGTCCTGCACCGAGGCCACCACTTCGCGCATGGTCTGGCCGGCGTCGCCGACCTGCTCGTTGCCCTGGCCGACCTTCTGTACCGAGTCCTCGATCAGGGCCTTGATCTCCTTGGCCGCGCTGGCCGAGCGCTGCGCCAGGCTGCGCACCTCGCCGGCAACCACCGCGAAGCCCCTGCCCTGCTCGCCCGCGCGCGCCGCCTCGACCGCCGCGTTCAATGCCAGGATGTTGGTCTGGAAGGCGATGCCGTCGATCAGGCCGATGATGTCGACGATGCGGGTGGCCGAGCCGCTGATCTGGCCCATGGTCGAGCCGACCGCCTGCACCGCCTCGCCGCCCTTGCCGGCCACGCTCGACGCCGCCCCGACCAGGCCGTCGGCGCGCACCGCGCTGTCGGTGTTCTGGCCGGCCGCGGCGGCCACCTGCGCCAGGCTGGCGGCGGTTTGCTCCAGGCTCGCGGCCTGGGCTTCGGTGCGCCGGGCCAGGTCGTGGTTGCCGGCGGCGATGTCGCGCGTGGCCGCCTCGATCGAGCCGACGTTGGCGCGCACGTCGCCGACGATGGCCGTCAGGTTGACGTTCAGCTGGCGCAGCGCCAGCAGCAGGCTGCCCATTTCGTCGGCGCGGCCTTGCGCCGGCATGTGCGACAGGTCGCCGCCCGCCAGCGCATTGACTGCCTCGCGCGCCTGGCTCAGCGGCGCCACGATCGCGCGCTGCAGCTCGGCCCAGGCCAGCAGGGTCAGGCCGGCGCCGAGCCCGGCCAGCACGCGCCACGCCATGCCGTCAACGGCGCAGGCCAGCGCCACCAGCAGCGCCGACTGCCCGCCCAGCATCAGGCCCAGGCGCCGGCCCAGCGGCAGGTTGCGCAGCGCCAGCAGGCGCGCCGCCAGGCCGGTCTTCACCACGGCGCCGCGCCGGATCGCCAGACCTTCGGCCCGGTTCTCGCGGAAGCGCCGGTACAGGTCTTCGGCCGCCTTCACCTGTTCGCGTCCGGGACGGGTGCGCACCGACATGTAGCCGACCACGCGGCCCTTTTCCTTGACCGGCACCACGTTGGCCACCACCCAGTAATAGTCGCCGTTCTTGCGGCGGTTCTTGACCAGGCCGGTCCACGGCTCGCCGGCCTGCAGCGTCGCCCACAGGTCCTGGAAGGCTTCCGGCGGCATGTCCGGATGGCGCACGATGTTGTGCGCCTTGCCCAGCAATTCGTCCAGCGCGAAGCCGCTGACCTCGACGAAGGTCGGGTTGACGTAGGTGATGCGGCCCTTGGTGTCGGTCTTGGACACGATGGACTGGCCATCCTTGAGCAGGTATTCGATGCCGGTGACGGGCAGGTTGGTACGCACGAAAACTCCTTGATTCTTATGCAATGTGGTGACGCGTCAGTACGTCACACATCAATTTTATGGATTCACGGCAACTATTTTCGTTGACCTGCATCAAAAAGGCGACTGAAACCTGTCCAGGTGCGGAAAAAAACAGACAGGTCCGTGGGGAGGATCAAAATGAGGTACGCTCATGGTGTTCCATCCGAACATTGTTTTTCATCCTTTCCAGCGCCTTGTTTAACCTGCCGTTTACCCTCATCTAGCCGTCGATGAACGACCACACTTCCCCGACGCGGCACCCCGACGTCCTGTATGGCCCCCACCAGCCCGACCTGCTGCGCGACGAGATCCTGGCCGACCTGCTCGAAGCCAGCGCCCGCCGCACGCCGGACCACCCGGCGCTGGTGTCCGGCAGCCGCAGCCTGAGCTACCGCGAACTCGACGAGCAGGCCAGTCTGGCCGCGTCGCGCCTGATCGAGGCCGGGATCCAGCCGGGCGACATCGTCGGCCTGTGGATGCCGCGCGGCGTCGAGCTGCTGGTGATGCAGGCGGCGATCGCCAAGACCGGCGCCGCCTGGCTGCCGGTGGACGAGGACACGCCGGTCGAGCGCCTGCTGGTCTGCATGGAGGATGCCGGTTCGCCGGCGCTGGTCAGCAGCGAGCGGATGCGCGAGCGTCTCGGCGCGATCGCGCAGCCGGTGCACATGGCGGAAACCCTGCTGGCGCCCGCGCCGGCCGGCTACCTGCCGCGCCGCCGCGGCGCCGTGTCGGGCGACGCCCCGGCCTACGTGATCTATACCTCGGGTTCGACCGGCAAGCCGAAGGGCATCCTGATCAACCAGCGCAGCATCTGCCACTTCCTGCGCAGCGAAAACGAGGTGCTGGGCGTACGCGGGGACGACCGGGTCTACCAGGGCTTCTCGGTGGCCTTCGACATGTCCTTCGAGGAGATCTGGATTTCCTACCTGGTCGGCGCCACGCTCTGGCTCGGCCCCAAGGAAACCGCCGGCGACCCGGAAGCGTTGCCGCTCCTGCTGCTGGAAAACGGCGTCACCGTGCTGCACGCGGTGCCGACCCTGCTCGCCCTGTTTGCCGACGACGTGCCCAGCCTGCGCATCATCAACCTGGGCGGCGAGATGTGCCCGGAAACCGTGGTCGAGCGCTTTTCGCGTCCGGGCCGCACCATGTTCAACACCTACGGGCCGACCGAAGCCACGGTGTCGGCCAGCCTGGCGCGCATGGAGCCGGGGCGCGTCATCACCATCGGCAACCCGCTGCCGAACTATGGCCTGCTTGTTATTTCTACGGAAACCGACAAAGGACTGCAGATCCTGCCGCGCGGCGACACCGGGGAACTCTGCATCACCGGCCCCGGCCTGTCGGCCGGCTACCTGGGCCGCCCCGACCTGACCGCCGAAAAATTCCTGCCCAACCCCTGGGCTTCGGGCATGGATGACGCCCGCCTGTACCGCACCGGCGACCTGGCGCGCATCGAGCCGAACGGCGAAGTGGTATGCCTGGGGCGCACCGACGACCAGGTCAAGATCCGCGGATTCCGCGTCGAGCTGGGCGAGATCGAGGCGGTGCTGGCCCAGCAGGATGGCATCGGCACCACGGCGGTCCTGCTGCGTAAGGACGATGGCATCGACCGCCTGGTGGCCTACCTGGTGCCGGCGCTCGGCGCCACCGACGAACAGCTTGCGCCGGCCACCCTGCGCAAAGCGCTGTCCGGGCGCCTGCCGCCCTACATGGTGCCGAGCCGCTTCGAAGTCCTGAGCGTCATGCCGCGCCTGACCTCGGGCAAGATCGACCGCAAGGCGCTGAAGGCGACGGCACTCAGCGCGCCGCTGCCGAGCGACCCGGCGGAATCCGACGCACCCGAAACGCCGGGCGAGGAAGCGCTGTTCGCAGCGCTCACCCGCCTGTTCCCCGGCCAGGCGATCCGCCGCGAACAGGACTTCTTCACGGACCTGGGCGGCCACTCCTTCTTTGCCGCGCGCCTGGCCACCGCCCTGCGCCAGGACCCGCGCTTCGCCCACGTGACGGTGCGCGACATCTATCAGGGGCGCCAGATCGGCGCCATCGCATCCGGCCTGGACCAGGCCGCGGGCACGTCGAAGATGGAAGACGACTGGACCCCGCCGCCGGCCGGCCGCCGCTGGCTGTGCGGCCTGGCCCAGCTGGCGACGGTGCCGGTACTGGTCACGCTGCGCATGGCGCAGTGGCTGGCGCCCTTCTTCACTTACCACTTCATGACCGGCGACCCGGGCGACAAGACCGCGCGTGCGGTGGCGGCGTCGATCGGCGTGTTTCTGCTGGCGACGCTCATGGAATTCGCGGTGGCGATCGCCGGCAAGTGGCTGGTTGCCGGCCGCCTGAAAGCCGGCTCGTATCCGCTGTGGGGGGTTACCTACTTCCGCTGGTGGCTGGCCGACCGCCTGGTCGAGGCGGCGCCGACCTACCTGCTGGCCGGCTCCTCGCTGTATGCCTGGTGGCTGCGCCTGCTGGGGGCGAAGATCGGTCACGACGTCGTCATCGGCTCGGTGACGGTGCGCGCGCCGGAGCTGCTGGCATTCGGCGACAACGTCAGCATCGGCAATGCAGTGAACTTCGAGAACGCGCGCGTCGAGCGCGGCCGCCTGCTGCTCGGGCAGATCACGCTCGGCGACGATGCCTTCGTGTCCTCGTACGCGATTTTGGAAGGGAACACGGTCGTGGAGCGGCGCGGCCACCTCGAGGGCCAGTCGGCGCTGCAGGACGGCGCCACCGTGCCCGCGGGCCGCATCTGGAACGGCTCGCCCGCGCGCGACGACGGCGCCTTCGACCCGTCCACGCTGCCGCCGCGCCCGCCCGTCACGCGCCTGCGCCTGGCCGGCGAGGCGCTGTTCTTCGTGTTCGGCATCCTGCTGGTGGCGACCCTGTTCTTCATGCCGGTGTTCCCGAGCTTCGTGCTGATCGACTGGTTCGACGAACGCGGCACCCTGGCCTGGCTGCAGGCCAGCACCATCCAGGGCCAGCTGATCCGCTACTTCGTGCTGGCGCTGCCGGCCAGCGCGGTGCTGATCGCGCTGACCATGCTGGTGTCGGCCGCGATCCGCTGGGGCTTCCTGCCGCGCATGCAGCCGGGCCGCTCGGCCGTGCACTCGAACGCCTACTGCAAGAAGTGGCTTGTCAGCCACATCCAGGAATCCAGCCTGAACGTCCTGCACGGTATCTACGCGACCGTGTTCGCGCCCTTCTGGTACCGCCTGCTGGGCGCCAAGGTCGGCCGCGACGCCGAAATCTCGACCGCACTGGGCGTGGTGCCGGACATGCTGACCCTGGGCGACGAGACCTTCATCGCCGACGCCGTGATGCTGGGCGACGAACAGATAGACGGCGGCTGGATGACGATGGAACCGACGGTGGTCTCGAACCGCTCTTTCGTCGGCAACGGCAGCTACATCCCGGACGGCACCGTGCTGCCGGAAGGCGTGCTGGTCGGCGTGCACACCCACGCGCCGGCCAACGAGCGCATGACGGGCGGCGACACCTGGCTCGGCTCGCCGCCGATCCACCTGCCGGCGCGCGAGCAGGTCAGCGGCTACCCGGAACACCTGACCTACCGCCCCTCGCCGCAACGCCGCCTGGGTCGCACGCTGGTGGAAGCGTTCCGCATCGTCGCTCCGCACGCGGTGGTGATCGCGGTCGGCTATACCGTGGTGCTGGACCTGATGCCGATCGCCGGCGCCGGCCACTGGGGCCAGGTGATCTGGTACCTGGCCCTGATCGGCCTGGCCTACGGCATCGGCAACTACCTGTTCGTGCTGGCCTTCAAATGGCTGCTGCTGGGCCGCTACCAGAAACGCGCGGAACCGATGTGGACGCCCTTCGTCTGGCTGTCCGAAGGCGTGACCAATATGTACGAGGGCATCGCCGTGCCGAACTTCATGCGCTATCTGCGCGGCACGCCGTGGCTGCCGGTGGCCTTCCGCCTGCTCGGCTGCCGCATCGGCAAGGGCGTCTACATGGACACCACCGACATCACTGAATTCGACTGCGTGCACATCGGCGACCACAGCGAACTGAATGCCCTGTCCTGCCCGCAGACCCACCTGTTCGAGGACCGCGTGATGAAGATCGACCGCGTCGATATCGGCAGCAAGGTCTACGTCGGCCCGCGCGGCACGGTGCTGTACAGCGCCAAGGTCGGCGACAACGCGCGCCTCGGTCCGCTCACCCTGGTGATGAAGGGCGAGCACATCCCGGCCGCGACCAGCTGGAGCGGCCTGCCGGCGGCGCCGCTGCGCGCATGAACACGCCCATCGACGTGCACTGGATGGCGCCCGGCGCCCCGTTCACCCCGCCCCCCGCAGCGGAAGGCGTGACCGTGGTCGGCGTGCGCGGCCAGCCCGAGCGCGACACCGCGCGGCGCACGATCCGCGCCGTGCTGCGCACCGCACTGGCGGCGCACTGGGCGGTGGCCGAGGACCTGGTCGAACTGCATTCGCCGTCCGGCGACGCGCCCTGGGCGCTGGTACGACTGGCGGGCGCACCGCGCCGGGTGCCGCTGGCGATCAGCCACGACGGCGACCTGTCGGTGGCCGCCTTCGCCGCCGGCAACGCGGTCGGCGTCGACGTGTCGCAGATCGTGCCGGTGCCCGATTGGGAGGCGGTGGCGCGCGATTACCTGGGGCCGGCCGTCGCGCAGGCGCTGGCTGGGGTGCCTGGCGCGGTGCGCGATGCCGCGTTCGCACGGGCCTGGAGCGAGCAGGAGGCGCGTTCGAAATACTTTGGGCTCGCGCTGGAGGAATGGAGCGCGGAGCGCGATGCACGGCTTGCCGGGTGCGCCGTACGTCCGCTTCTGCTGCCGGAAGCTTACGCCGGTTTCGTGGCGCTGGCGCCGGTCACGCCCTGAGTTTCGCCGCACGCTGCCCAGCCCTTTCCGGCCGGCCCGGCAGCTTGATGGCGCCGTTTCGGTTGTGAGGTATCGAATTGTCGGTTAGTTGCAATCTATCCGGGGCGCCCTGCGCTTATATTCAAGGTAAGATTGCAGGATGGACAATATCACCCACTCGGTCGTCGGCCTCGGCGTCGGCGCCCTGATCGACCGCAGCCTGCCGCCGGAACCCGACACCACCCGCGAACGGGTGCGCCAGCGCATGCTGCTGACCGTCGGCTGCCTGGCAAGCAACTTCCCCGACCTCGACCTGGTCTACACGCGCATCCTGCCGGCGCCGCTCGGCTACCTGCTGCACCACCGCGGGCACACGCACACGGCAGTGGCGGCCATCGGCGAAGTCGCCCTGCTGCTGGCCCTGGTCTGGCTGCTGTGGCCAAACGCGCGCCGCCTGCTGCAGGCCAGCGGCGCGGCGCGCGCCGGCGCCCTGCTCGCGGCCTGCACCGGCCTCGCCCTGCACCTGGCGATGGACGGCATGAACGTCTACGGCGTGCATCCGTTCTGGCCCTTCGACAGCCACTGGTATTACGGCGACCTGGTATTCATCGTCGAGCCGGTGTTCTGGTTTGCGTTCGGCGCGCCGCTGGCGGCGATCGTGCCGCGTCCGGGACTGCGCTGGCTGTTCCTCGGCCTGATGGTGCTGATCCCGGTCGCCGCCACCCTGCTCGGCTTCCTGCAGTGGGGGTCGCTTGCGGTCCTGCTCGCGCTGGGCCTGGTCCTGGCCTGGATCACGCGCCATGCACACGAGCGGCACGGCGCGCGCGGGCGGCTGGCGCTGGCCGCCGGGCTGGCGGTATCAATCGCCTTCGTCGGCGTGCAGGCCATGGCGCTGCAGCAGGCGCGCGCCGTGGTCGCCGCCGCGGTGCGCACGCTCGACCCGGGCGAACGGTTGCTCGACGCCGCCCTGTCCGCCTACCCCGCCAATCCGCTGTGCTGGGCCGTGGTCACCGTGGCGCGCGACGATGCCGGCGGCAGCTACCACCTGCGCCGCGGCCTGCTCAGCATCGCGCCCGGCATCGATCCGGTGCAGGCCTGCCCGGCCCCGATCGCCGGCCGGGCACCCGGCGACGCGACGGCGCAGTTGGCCTGGCTCGGCGAGCGGCGCGAAAGCCTTGCGACGCTGCGCACCCTGGCCGCCGGCGATTGCCACGTGAACGCCTGGCTGCGCTTTGCGCGCATGCCGTCGATCGAAGACGGCCTGGCTACCGACGTGCGCTGGGGACCGCCGGGCAGCCGGAATTTCTCGACCATGGACATCGCCGCGCAGGCATCCTCGCCCTGCCCGCATCCGGTGCCGGGCTGGGACCATCCGCGCGCCGACCTGCTGGGCGCACGCTGAACGCCGCGCCGGGGCGACGCGCCGCCTGCCCCGGTGGTATGCTGGCACCATGACTACCGATTCCGACATTGAACTGTCCGGCCCCTTCCAGGCCAAGGACGAAACCGGCCGTACCCTCGACGTCAACGCGATCCGCATCTTCGACGAGGGCTACGGGATCATCGACGTGTACGTGGACTTCAGGGCCCGGCTCGACCCCGGCGCCTACAAGGACACCGTGCTCACCCGCCAGATCGTCGACCGCCTGCGCGCGCTCGGCTACAAGGGGCCGGACTTCGGCCACAGCGACCCGGGCCTGCAGGAGAGCAAGCTGATCGTGCTGGAAGCGCCCGAGGAATTCGCGGCTTTTGCCAAGAGCCGCGGGTGGAAGAACCTGGCCGAAGAGTTCGACGAATAAGTTTTCCGTTCAAGGCGGCAGCCGGTGCACCATGCCTCCGGCCTGCCGCCACGCCACGCCTCTTGGTTACAGAATACAGTCCCGAGCCGTGACTATTGGTGAACATTCCGGAAAAAAGCGCAGCTATACTCGTGTGATCGTGGCCCGGCACCATCCGTCGATGGTGGCGCGAGGCGACGCCACTTCACGAATTCGCGCGCATGATAAAAAATATTGCTGTATTCGTCGACGGCACGGGTAACTCCGGCAGCGAACAGAATCCCGACAATACCAATGTATTCCGCATGTCGAGGATGCTCGAACCGGCCGGCCAATGCTGGATTTACGTGGCCGGGATCGGCACGAACACACCCGAACCCGGTTCCTGGTTCGGCAGACTGCCCACGCGGGCGCGTAATCTCATCGAGCAGGCTTTCGGTATCGGCGCAACCGAACGCGTGCAAAAGGCCTATCAGTTCCTGGCCGAACACTACGAAAAAAACGACCGCATCTATCTTTTCGGCTTCAGCCGTGGTGCGTTCATTGTCCGCACCCTTGCGGGCTTCATCAAGCGGGTCGGGCTGCTCTTCAAGTCGGCGTCCATGCAGCGTTACGTCGCGTACGCTTTCTATCTTTACTGGCTGAACAGAGACAGGGAAAAATTCGACAGGTTCGTCCACAGAATGGAAAAGCGTGCCGGCACCAATGCCGAAGGGATCGACACGCACTTTCTCGGCCAATGGGATACGGTTGAAGCCCTGTTCGAACCCGTACTCGGCGCTGACACCGAAGCGCGATTGCGGCAGATTGCCGACCGCGAGCGGAACCAGCCCTTGCCGACCTGGATCGGCAACGCCAGCCATGCATTGGCGATACACGATCTCCGCTCGAAATTCGCGCCCCTGTTGTGGTCGGGTGTCAGCGAATCGCGGCAAGTACTGGATCAGGTCTGGTTTGCCGGCGCACATGCCGACGTCGGTGGCGGGTATGAGAATTACCCGTCACCAGGGACCAAGTTTTCCGATATAACGCTCGACTGGATGCGGCGGCAGGCCGGTAAAGCGAACTTGAAACTGGTGGACTGGCGGCCCCCGGAATCATTCGGCAGCGGTTTCACACCGCATATCACCCATCCGATCCACGAACTGCTTGGTCCCACGCATGTCCGGCAAGCGCTTCACCAGTCCTCGGGCACCGATGGCGTAGCGACGGTCTTGCACCCTTCCGCGATCAGCCGCCTGCTGGAACCGGAGAGCGCACTGTATGACACGCTCGACCAGTCGATCAGATCGAAATGGATCGACGCCGATAGCGCAGCAATGCAACTGCACTATAAACAATGGTATCCACGCCGTCGGCCGTTTCCCATGCTGTCGCCAGCGACACTGCATGGGCACATGCACCGGCTCGAACAGGCCATGCACGGAAAACGGCGGATCAGCAAAAGACGGGTGGTGGAAGCCTTGTCGCTGATCGCGATCTTCGACACGGAATTCTTTGATCGGAGCCTGCCGAAGAACCTGCCCGGCGACGTGTCCAACTCGCTGGAGTTCGCAGTCAGAGGCCTTGAACGCGAGCTTCGTCCTCGTCGAACCAGCCATCCCAAACTGGATCACCGTGCCTTGAGTCTCGCCCTCGTACGTTTTACATTGGAGCTTACCTTGCCGGAAAAAGGGCTCAAGTCAAAGCGCCTCAAAATCTGACGCTGCGAACTTCAGCAGCTTCCCCCGGCCGGCCCCTTGCGCACCGCCGCGGCGATCGCGCTTCCCAGCTTGGCCAGCGCCGCGCGGTGGCCGGCCACCAGCGCATCGTAGCCCTGCCCCACCGGCTCGCGCAGCACGCTGCGGCAGGTCAGCACCTGGGTATTGCCGACCTGGCGCACGCTCCAGGTGGCGTCGACCAGCGCGTACTGGCCGGGCAACGATTCGAAGCGCTGGATGTTGGTGCTGATCCGGTACGGCGCCGCCCCCGGCGGATACGGGGTGCGGTAGACGTCGATCGCCCCAAGTTCGGCGCTCACCTGCAGCGACAGCGCGTGGCCGATCTCGTCGGCCAGCGGCCCGATCCAGCGGTGGTGTTCCAGCATGTCGACCTGGCCGGCGCCGGTGGTCACCACCAGCTGGTTGCGCTTCACCTGGGCCGGCACGTTCACCGCCAGCATCTCGATGTAGATCTGCCCGCCCGGCGCGCCGGCAACCGGCGTGGCGGCCGGCGCGGCGGCTGCAGGCGCGCTACCGCTCAGCGTATAGAAATGGTCGGGGACGGGGCTGGCGCAGGCCGCCAGCAGGGCCGCCGTCCCGATGGTCAGCGCGGCGCGGATCGGTTTCATTGGCTCTTCTCCTTGGCTTTACCCCGGATCAGCGATTCCGGATGGCGTTCGAGATAATCGGTCAGCTGGTTCAGCGATTCCACCGTCTGCTGCACGTCCTGCAGCGTCTGGCGCAGTTCGGACTGCAGCGGCGAATCCTGCTGCAGCAGGCTGTTGGCGCTGGTCAGGGTCTGCTTGGCGGCATCCAGCGCGCCCTGCATCTCCGGCAGCACCTTGCCGTCCAGGCGTTCGATCATGGCGTTGGCTTGCACCAGCGTCTTGTTCAGGTTGGCGCCGATCTGGTCGAACGGGATCTTGTCGAGCTTCGTCGCGATGCGCGACAACTGGCTCTGCAGCTCGTCGAGCGGACCCGGCACCGTCGGCATGACCAGTACGTCGCTGCGCATCGGCAGCGTTGCCAGCGTGGCCTTGGGCGCTTTCGGGAAGAAGTCGAGATTCACGTACAGCTGGTTGGTCAGCAGGCTGCCGGTGCGCAGCTGGGCACGGAAGCCGCGCCTGACCATCTGCGCCAGCGCGTCGCGCGGGCCGCCCTCGTCGGCGTCGAGCGCATCCAGCACCGACTGGCCGAGGCGGCTCGGGTAGAGGTCCACCGTCACCGGCATGCGCAGCTTCTTGCGCGTGCGGTCGTATTCGATGCCGACCTCGCGCACCTCGCCCAGCACGATGCCGCGGAAGTCGACCGGCGCCCCCTGCGACAGGCCGCGCAGCGACTGGTCGAAGTACAGCACCGTGGTGACGGCCGGCCCGTCGGGCGGGCGCAGCGCGGCGGCGCGGTCGGGGGCCAGGGTGAACACCGTGTCGACCGGCGCCGGCAGCGCAGGCTTCTCGCCGCTCGGCGATTCGAAGGCGATGCCGCCGGTGACCAGGCTTGCCAGCGATTGGGTGTTCAGCTTGAAGCCGTTGGCGTCGAGCCGCACGTCGACCCCGCTGGCATGCCACCAGCGCGTGTCCGTGCCGACCAGGCCGAGGTAGGGTTGTTCGATGAAGACCCTGAGGTCGATGCCCTTGCCGGTGTCGTCGAGTTCGGCCGATGCGATCTGGCCGACGCGCACCCGGCGGTAATACACGGGCGCGCCGGCCGACAGCGAGCCCAGGCTGTCGCCGTGCAGCAGGTACTCGCGCCCCTTCAGGCCGGGCGGCACCGCCGGCGCCTTGTCGAGGCCGACGAAGTCGGTGCTGGTCTCGGTGGACGTGCCGGCCGCGGCGCCGATGTAGGCACCCGACAGCAGCGTCCCGAGCCCGGAGACGCCGCTGGTGCCGATCTGCGGGCGCACCACCCAGAACTTGGTGTCAGCCGCCGCATAGCGCCGCGCTTCCTTGGTCATCTGGATGGTGGCCAGCACCCGGTTGCCGTCCGGTCCCAGGGTCACCCTGGTCACCTGTCCGATGTCGACTTCCTTGACCTTGACCTTGGTCTTGCCGGCCTCGAGTCCCTCGCCGGTCGCGAAGCTGACCGTGATCTGCGGGCCCTTGTCGAGCAGCCAGGTCACCACCTGGGTGGCACCGATGATGGCGGCCAGCAGCGGGATCAGCCAGATCAGCGAGGGCAGCCAGCGGCTCGGACGGTCGACCTCCGGTTGCGGCGGCAGCGGCGTCTGCTGCGCCGGCGGCGGCGTCTCGGATACAGGGGCGTTGCCGCCATCCCGGTCATTCATGGTGGTTCTCCTTCTTTTCGGGGGCCGGCGCGGGGCCGGCCGTATCCCAGATAAGGCGCGGGTCGAACTGGGCGGACGCGAACATGGTCAGCACGACGACCACGCCGAACGCCAGTGCGCCGGGGCCGGCGGTGATGGTCGCCAGCGTCTGGAAGCGCACCAGCGCGACGGTGAGTGTGACGACGAAGATGTCGAGCATCGACCAGCGGCCGATGAATTCGACGATCCGGTAAATACGGGTGCGCCTGAGCGGCGCCCGGCGCGAGCGGAACTGCACGGTCGCGGCCAGCATGCTCAGCGCCAGCAGCTTGGCCACCGGCACCAAGATGCTGGCGACGAAGATGATGATGGCCAGGCCGCGCGAATCGGTATCCCAGAACAGCCGCACGCCGCTCATGATGGTGTCGCCTTCGGTGCCGCCGATCGAGGTCGTGTACATGATCGGCAGGATGTTGGCCGGGATGTACAGCAGCGCCGCAGCGATCAGCAGCGCCCAGGTGCGGGCGATGCTGTCCGGGATGCGCCGGTGCAGCCTGGCCGAGCAACGGGCGCAGTGTGCCGCCGGGCCGCGGCAGGCGCAGCGGTTGACCAGGCCGCAGGCGTGGCAGGTCACCCATTCGGCCGGCCCGGCGACGGCGGCCGCGGAAGGCAGCGGATCGGCGCGGCGCGGCCGGCCGGGCTGGCGCGGCGGCGCCAGGTCGCCCAGCGCCCACAAGGCGCGCGGATCGTAGCGCATCACCAGCGCCGACAGCAGCGTCAGCGCGCCGAACGCGTACAGGCCCGGATGCGGCACCACGCGCGCCAGGCTGGTCATCTTGATGACGGTGACCAGGATGCCGATCATGAACACCTCGATCATCGCCCAGTGGCGCGCGCCCTGCATCGCGCGCAGCAGCATGTCGAAGCCCGGCACGCGCCGCCCGCGCGCCAGGCCGGTCGACACGTACAGCAAGGCGCCCAGGTCCAGCGCCGGGAACACGATGGCGCAAAAGAACACCAGCGACGCGATCACCTGCATGTGCTCGTGCCACAGCACGCGGATGGCACCCAGCAGGGTGACGCTGGTGGTCAAGCCTTCGAGCTGCAGCGAGACGATCGGGAAGCACTGCGCGATCAGGTAGACGATGAGGGCGCCGAGCGACATCGCGACCATCGACGATGGCCGCGGCGCCGGTCCGGCCGCCTGCCAGCGATACAGTTCCTTGCGGCACTGCGCACAGCGCGCCCGCTCGTGCCGGGCCAGCGGCCGCCAGCGGTAGACCTGCCCGCAGTCATGGCAGCCGATCAGTTCCCCTTCCCTCATGCCGCGGCCTGCCCTCCCGGGACAGGTGCGGTACGACGTGGCGACGGCGGCGGCAGGAATGGCAAGGACGGCTCTCCGGATGGACAATGGTGGCGTACGGACATCCAGCCGCGTGCAACAGTGGCTGGATGTCATTTGTATTATGACTATTTTAGTGAGGCAACCACCACACGATAGCATGCGCCATGGATCGGCGCAGGCGCGCTATCTCCCACCCGAGCCGTCGCGCGCCGCCACCAGCATGTCGATCAGCGCACGCGACGCCGCCGACAAGCCGCGATGGGCCGGGTAGACGACCGAGAACGCGCGCGTCCGTCCACCCAGCTGCGGCAACACCTCCACCAGCCGTCCGGCCGCCAGGCTGGCTTCCGCAAACAGGCGCGGACACAGCGCGATCCCCATGCCCTGCTCGGCCAGCCAGATGACGCCCATCGCGTCGGTCGACACCGTCACCGACGCCGGCGGGATCCAATCGATGTCGCGCTTGCCGTCGCGCAGCTGCCAGGGAAATACCCGTCCGGTGTTGGGCCGGACGAAGGCGATGCACTGCTGGCGCGCCAGGTCGTCCAGCGTTGCGAGCGGTCCGGCGGTCTGGAGGTAGGCCGGCGCGGCGAGCAGGCACAGCGGCGACGCCTCCAGGTGGCGCGACGCCATCGTGCTGCTCGGCAGCGGACCGGAGCGGATCGCCAGGTCGAAGCCCTCGGCGACCAGATCGACGTTGCGGTTGGTGATGTCGACATCCAGTTCGACCAGCGGATAGGCGCGCGCGTAGGCGGCCAGCACCGGCGGCAGGCGCTGCAGGCCATACCCGGTGGACACGCTCATGCGTACCTTGCCGCTCAGTTGCGCCGTCGTGCTGCGCATTGCCTGCTCGGCCTGCCCGAGCCGGGCGAAGGCATCGCGCGCCTCGTCGGCGTAGCGCTGGCCGGCATCGGTGAGGCTGAGGCTGCGCGTGGTCCGGCGCAATAGTTGTGCGCCGAGCCGCACCTCGAGCCGCGACACGGCCCGGCTCAGCACCGAAGGCGTGGTCGACAGCACGACGGCCGCTGCACTGAACGAACCGTGCTCGACAACGCTGAGAAACACCTCGACATCGGCCAGGTGATCGAACTTCCGCCCCATCTTGCTTCCTCAAGAACAAATCATTTGCCAGAAGCGTAGTTTATCGATCTGCCGTGAACAAATACAATAGCGCATCTTTAATTCGAAAGGACATCACATGGAATTGCTCGACAAACTGCAATGGCGCTATGCCACCAAGGCAATGGACCCGACGCGCAAGGTGCCGCAGGATAAGCTGGACCGCATCATCGAAGCCGCGCGCCTGGCGCCGACCTCGTCCGGCCTGCAGCCGTATGAAATCCTGATCGTGAACAATCCGGCGCTGCGCGCCCAGATCCGCGAGGTCGCCTGGAACCAGGCGCAGGTGGTCGACGCCTCGCACCTGCTGGTGTTCGCCGCCTGGGACAACTACACGCCGGAGCGCATCAACCACATGTTCGACCTCACCAATGAGGTGCGCGGTTTCCGTAACGAGGGTTGGGAAGCCTACCGCCAGCAACTGCTGTCGACCTACCCGGGCCGTGACGCAGAGGTGAATTTCCAGCACGCCGCGCGCCAGGCCTACATCGGCTTCGGTGCGGCGGTCATCGCGGCCGCCTTCGAGGAAGTCGATTGCACGCCGATGGAAGGCTTCGATCCGGCCGCCGTCGACCGTATCCTGAACCTCGGCGAGCGCGGCCTGCGCAGCGCGGTCATGCTGCCGCTGGGCTACCGCAAGGCCGAGCAGGACTGGCTGGTCGACCTGCCGAAGGTACGCCGCCCGCTCGGGCAGTTCGTGAGCGAGATCGACTGATTCCGGTTTCGCCATAACCCGCTGGCCGGGATCGACGTTGCGCAGCGCCGACGCACGATCTCCGGCAGCATCTCGAGCACCAGCGCGCGTGCCAACCGGTTCGGACCGGTCTGGACGTCTGCAACCGAGCCGTTGCGGACGTTGCCAACGTCGGACGATCGCGCATCAGAACCGAAGGCAGAAACTAAGCTTTTTGCTCGAATGCTTCAGTAATCGTCTGCAGACACGTCCTCTCGTAGTCCGAGATCGCAGCGCCTTGGTCTATCAGGATCGCATTGATGACGTGGAATTCCGTTTCATTTTTTATGAACCCGCGCTTCAGGATGCGTTTGTAACGCGCGGAATAGCGGCGGGTTATCTCCGACAAAGTGACGACACCAGCCGCTCTACACGCTTCGTCGACAACAGCCCTCGCTTCGGAATTCCAATGAGTTGTTTCTTCGACGGTGTCGTTCGCGGCTTGGCGCAGCCCAACAAGCGCTTTCGACTTGCCGAATTGGTTCACAATTCCATTGATCACGTTCGCTGGGTGAACAGCAGAAGCAGAATCAATCTGCCACACAGCGGTGGCAAAAAATCCTATGTAACCCAGCAGTTCGTTGTACTCGCTTTCACGCTCAGGTGTCATCGTTTTCCTCATTTCTGGCCGTCCACTCCTGGCCGAACTCCGCCGTTCGACACAGCGTAGCAGGTTGCCTCAGCGGAAACGTCACGAACGATCACCACAGGCGGGAACCGACCCGAAGCGGACCTGTACGTGACACTCAAGACCTTATCGCAGCCCATCCAAGTACACCCAGACTGGCAAAACTCCCTGCGTAGGCAAGCCAAACTATTCCGGCCAACGCACGAACACCACCAGAAGTTCCCGCCCATGCACGCCCACTCAGGACAAAGCAAAATAACCTTAATTGCAGTTTCCAATGATCGGGATTGCGCGAAAAAATCGTTGTGTACTTTGGCCTGCCAAGGTAATCGAAGAGGGCTGGAGACTGCACACGTAAACCTTGGAGAAATGCTGGAACGAACACATGCGCAAATGCCGTAAAACCGATCAGATACCACAACGATAACAACGGCGAGGGCGACATACAAATCCTAACAGTTAGGCCTGTCCTTCGACACGCAACAAGTTGATCTTGCGGGCTGTCGTACGACCACTTGTGGCGCTAGCAAACGGTCAAGCCAGCATTGCGGGTTGCTGAACTAAAAGTTCGCAGACCGTCACGACAGTTTGCTTCCGACCCAAAGCGGACGCTGGTGTACACGAAATAAACCCCAACTGTCTGTCCGCTTACTGAGCCAGATCCTCGAGTTCCGACGCTCGTTCAATTCGCGCCGTGACGCCACATTCGGCAGCCTGCATCCGGGCGATGGTCCCGCCATCGGGATCGTAGTAGAACGTGCAGTTGGCTTCGGTGTACTTGCCCCAGAGCCGCTGAGCTTCTAGTAACTGTTTTTTACGCTCGCCCTTCAAAGACCCCATTAATTTTCTATAAGCGGCATTTAGCCTCTTGTCCTGACGGTCATATTCAGCCGATATGCACTCGAGAACTGCAGGGTCTACAGCACCTGCTTTTTCGATGCATCGACTGTATTCCTTTGTTCTTGGTGAGAGATCTGCTGCGATCGCTGATGCGCTTATGAGCAAAAAAATTCCCACTACAGCACGTCTCATTATCTGGGTATCCTCAGTCACGCCAACTTCGTTGTTATGGACGACCGCTCCTGGCCGATTGCGGACCTACGGTTATGTCCGCTTCCGACCCGAAGCGGACATATGCAACGCGGCGGTATGCCTTAGATAATCCGAGGACTTCCGGGGCGGCGATCATCGTGACACTCGCCTCTCAGGATCGTGTCCAAGGTGAGTTTTATTGACTCCCCCATTCGAAGCACCTGTTGTTTTCAGCAATGGTTGGCATGTACGATGCCTCATTCTGAAGAATGGTCGCGGCATGACTCAGCTGCTGCAAGATGTATCGAGGTAGTAGCTCCTGGCCCTTGAGCAGCGCAGCTAGTTGCTTGCTTAGCTGCTCGGTCCGTTCGAAAGCGGATCTTCTGATTTCCTTAGCATCCTGGACGCCGTTCACAACGTCGAACATATGATGTTCCAGTTGCTCGAAGACTGGACGAATCTCTTCAATACTTCCCGACATAGACGTCCTCAAGCTGAAATGGGTAACGACCGCTTCTGGGAGGTTGCAGACCTATAGTGATACCCACCCCCTACCCTTTGCGGACGTGACTGATCGTGGTCTTATTGCACCTTCCGTATTCAGATGCAATACCAAGCCGCATCCACCAGATCGACGGCGGGAGTGCCAAAAGAACTGCGACAAACGCAAAAGGCGCCCACACAACTGGGGCATCGCGCAGCCCGAGCCACCGAGATGACACGGCTGGCCCATATACCACGTAAACGATACACGAAGCGAACGACAGTATGGTCATCATGGTGCAAGCCTGCACAGCCCGCAACACGCTAAAACCCGCTCGTACACGATAGGCGAACAAGGCTATGAAGCCAATAAGCAGTGCGGGAAAGAGCACCCATGCCATGATCAACAAAATCTCTGATGGAAACAAGCGAATCTCCATTTCCTCGGATACGCAGTACGGCGTTTTGATATGTCGGCTTCCGGCCCTATTGTAGAGTCAGCTAATGAGCCAACACAAATCTCGCAGGCCTGACCAGTCAGCCAGCCAAAAATCAACCAGCCGCCCTGCCTCCTTTGATGTCACAGCGCTAACCGGGCCGTTCACGGCAAGCAGAACATCAACGCGTATTTTCAGTGCACCCAGCCGGGGCGCGCTTCAAACGCGCCAGAGCCGCTATGGAAGGATAACGTCGATCTCGACCAGCGCCCTGCCCTTGGCTGCATAGCCGAGCTTGGCTGCGGCCGCGTACGATAGATCGATGAGCCTGTCCGAGTGGAACGGGCCGCGATCGTTCACGCGAACGACCAGCGTTCGGCCGTTCTCGAGGTTGGTGACCCTGACATAAGAAGGAATGGGAAGGATCGGATGCGCGGCCGTGAGTTTCATTACGTCGTAAGGTTCACCACTTGCCGTCGGTAGTCCGTGGTAACGGGTTCCATACCAGCTTGCCACGCCGCGCGCGTGGTAGGGCGCCAACTTGGTCATCGGCCGGTAGCTGTTTCCCATGGCAACATAAGGCTTGAGCGTACCGGAGACGAACCGCTCTGCCCTGGGTACCGGCTCCTCGACCGCATCGATCTGCGCCTGCGTGACGCCTTTTGGTGGACCATCGTTGAGGTAATAGCGGCCGCCCCCTTTCGCTGGCTGAACTCTTGGCGTCGAGCAGGCTACCAGAGACAGCGCCAACGCAGCTATCAGGCCTGGTCTTGAACAGATAGATAAAATGCTTCTCATCGTTGCTTTCCACACGTTTTTCATCGCGCCCGGTGCTGCGCAGACTTGTCGCCATGTCAGGTGACTTGCCTCGGCATCCATTGGCAAACACTGCAAGGCCCAAGGCCGAGCTTGTGGATGATACATGTGGAACGGCAAAACAGAAAAATCGTCCGGTCGGCGTCCTGGATCGACCAAGTCCGGATCGACACGCTGCAGACCACCGGCTGGGCATCGCATATTGCAGTGCTTCCTGCAAACGACGCATGCATCCTGCAACGGTCGCGCGTCATGGTCCCCGCCTCAGCATGGTGCCGCGCCCTTCACGCCGGGCGCCGGTCCGCCGGCCCGGCCTGCGCGATCACCTGGCGGAAGAAATCGACCAGCGCCGGCACGTGCGTATCGAAACAGAAGCGCTCGCGCACCTGCCACACGCGCTCGCGCAGGCCGCGCATGCGGGGAGCGTCGCGCAGCTGGGCCGCCAGCTCGTCGATGCGCTCGTAGAAGATGCCGATGTCGAGCGCGCGCGCCAGCGTCTGCGCCGCCACCACCGCCCCATGATTATCGCGCTGGATCATCGGCAGGCCGGCCATCGCCAGCGTGGCGATGCGTGCCGGATAGTTCAGGTCGTCCCAGTCGGCCCGGCGCAGGTCGCCGCCGTTGCGGCTGGCGAAGCAGTGCAGCCAGCCGGCGTCGTAGCGCGAGAACTCCTCGACCCAGCGGTCCTGGGCCACGTTGGCGTGCAGATGCAGGTGATCCGGCGCCAGTCCCTGGACGGTGGCGATCCAGTCGCGCCACAGGCCGTGCGTGAACTCGCCGTAGAAATGCAGGTGGATGCCGTGCGCGGCGAGTTCCGCCACCGTGGGCGGATGCAGGCCGATGGGCCGGCCCGGCACCACGGTGTGCAGCGCGTCGTCGGTATCCGACAGCAGGCCGGTGCGCGGCGCGTCGAACCAGTCGCGCTTGGGCAGGTCGCCGTCCAGCACCATGGCGGGCCGCGCGCCGCCCAGGCCGGGCGCCGCCAGCGCGAACCAGTCGCGCAGTTCGGGGCTGCTGAACAGGCGGCCGTCGGCGCGGCGGTACAGGTCGAGCAGCTGCGGCCAGCTGCCCTTCTCGATGCAGATGAACGGCCCTTCCTTGAAGTGCCAGACGAAGGGGATGCCGGGCGTGGCCAGCATGACCTCGTGCGCGAAGGGTACCGCCTGCCAGTTCAGCAGGCCGTAGATGAGGTCCGGCCGCAGCTTCCGGATCGCATCCTGCCAGCCGCTGCGCGGCAGCTCCGCCACGTGGCCGAAGGGCAGCGGCCCGACCGTGTTGAACCAGGCCGGCGTGCCGGTCCACAGACCGTGCAGGGCGTGCCCCTGCTCTTCCAGCGCCAGCACGCGTTCGGCGTTGTAGGCCAGTTCGCCTACCAGCAGGATCGTCAGGCCGTCCGGCGCGCGCGGCGTCGGCGGGCGTTCGCGCAGGCGGCCGTACAGGGCGACTTCGTCGATCGCGTTGCCGGTGCTGGCGTGGAAGCGCAGCGGCTCCTGCACCCGGTAGGACTGGCGGAAGGGGTTGATGCCGCCCAGCGGCTCGCGCATGCGCTTGTGGCGCTGGGCCGGATGATCGACCCATTCGCAGGATATCTCGCCGGTGCCGATGATCGGGCCGAGGCCGCGCAGGGCCGCCCAGTACAGGCGGTCGAGATCGTCCGACTCCAGCTCGGCGCGCTCGATCCAGCGCAGGCCGGTGCGGCGGTGCATCACCTGCACCAGCTGCAGCGGCTCGCCAGGCAGCTGGCCGGGGCTCCAGCGGTTGTAGTGATGGCGCATGCCTGCATACGACAGCACGGCCGGCGGCGTCTCGTCCTGCGCCTCGTCCAGCGCCCTGGCCAGCGAGGCCAGGTGGCGCGGATAGAACACGTCGTCGCTCGGCAGGTAGGCGACCAGCGGCGCCGCGGTGCCGTCCAGCGCCGTGTTGAGCGCCCGGCCCAGGCCCGCGTTGCGTGCCAGCCGGACGTAGCGGATGCGCGCATCGGCGAGGAACGGCGACACGGCGCCGGCGGTATCGTCCTCGGAACCGTCATCGACGATCAGCGCTTCCCAATCGTGCAGGGTCTGCGCCTGCAGGCTGGCGAGCGCGCGGCCGATGAAGCCCGCCTGTTCGAAGGTGGGCACCAGCACGCTGACCAGGGGCAGGCGGGACATGGGCGGTCGTGAAGTCGTGGACGATGCAGACAGCATAGACAGCGCCGCGGCAACGCGTTTGCGCGGCCTCAGTGGTGCGCCGGCACGGCGCTGCCGCTACAATGCCGGCATGCGTGAACTCCCCGTCATCGAAACCGCGCGTACCGTGATGACGGTGCCCGCGCCCGAACTCGCACCGCTGCTGCTGGCCTACCGCCAGGACAACCGCGCCCACCTGGCGCCGTGGGAGCCGGCGCGCATGCCGGCCTATTACACCGAGGAAGCCGCGCGCCGGCGCCTGGCGCAGTCGGTCGACGAAGCCCGCACCGGCAGCGCCCTGCACTTCATCGCGTGCGAGCGCGAGGGCGGCGCCGTGGTGGCCACCTGCTCTTTCACCAACATCGTGCACGGCGTGTTCCAGGCTTGCCATGTCGGCTTTTCGGTGACGGCCTCGCGCCAGGGCAGCGGCCTCATGCACGAGGTGGCCAGGGCCGGCATCGATTACATGTTCCGCGAACAAAAACTGCATCGCATCATGGCCAGCCACATGCCGCGCAACCTGCGCAGCGCCGCCCTGCTCGACAGGCTCGGCTTCGAGCGCGAGGGATATGCGCGCGCCTACCTGCGCATCGACGGCCACTGGGAAGACATGGTGCTGAGCGCCTTGATCAATCCTGCCGGCTGATCGGCTGTCCGTGCAGACAATCCCGCCAAAGCCATAATGTTTCTTTTTTGAAAATTAAAACAGACAACAATTTTGCTTTTTCGTCGCTATTTTGTGGCTACAAAGAACTATTTTTGTATTGATCCGTGGCATGAAACCGCCCAGCTGTGTTTGCCTGAAATAAAATCTCTCCAAAATTAACGTTGGCTGTTCGCAATGTTTGAACATTGCGTCAAGCCTTGATAACAAAGCTGGGGAGTCTCATGAAAAAGCAGTGGGTTCGCCTGAACCCGACCTTGCTGGCAACGTCGATTGCCGGTATCGCGTCGTTGGCATCGAGCGCGCAAGCGCAGCAAGCAGCAGTCGCCGGCAGCGCCGGCATCCCGGAAGTGATCGTCACCGCGCAGCGCACCGCTGCGCCCGAATCCCGGACCCCGGTCGCAATGAGCGTGCTCACCGCGGAACAACTCGACCGGGCCGGCATCGACAGCGCCGGCGCAATCGGCGACCGCCTGCCGAACACGTATCTGCAGACCTCGTATGACGGCCTGCGCATCACCATGCGCGGCGTGTCGAATGCCGACGCCACCGAAAAGGGCGATCCCTCGGCCGCCTTCCTGGTCGACGGCGTGTACGTCGCCCGCCCGCAGGCGCAGACCGCGTCGTTCTACGACGTCGAGCGGGTCGAGGTACTGCGCGGACCGCAGGGTACGCTGTACGGCCGCAACACCACCGCCGGCGCAGTCAACGTGATCAGCAAGGCGCCGGTCGCGTACTTCGAGGCCGACGCCAATGCCGCCATCGGCAACTACAACACCCGCAAGCTGGGCGGCATGGTCAACGTCCCGGTCAACGACATGCTGGCGCTGCGCGCCGCGTTCACGGCCAACCGCCACGATCCCTACCTGCGCAACGGTCAGGGCACCGGCCACACGCCGGGCCTGGACCGCGACGACCGCGCGGCGCGCCTGTCGGCCCTGTTCAAGCCGGGCCATGGCGTGACGCTGCTGGTGCGCTACGAAGCCGGGCGCGACGACACCAACAACGACAGCAGCGTGCCGGATTCGAACTTCTACAACGGCATCGCCCAGGGCAAGCCGGTGTGGAACGACGACAGCACCGCGCGCCGCCTGACCAACCGCTTCAAGGCACGCAACAACGTTCCGGACCAGGGCTATTCGCACAAGTCGACCTCCAGCCTGACGGCCGACCTGAGCTGGGACGTCGGTCCAGCCACGCTGTCGTACCTCGGCTCGCACCGCAGCTTCAAGCACGACTACCTGTACAACTATTACTACCGCGTCCTGCCCACCGTGGCGCTGGGCGTGCGCCAGGACTTCCACGGCGACTACGACCAGGATTCGCACGAGCTGCGCATCGCCACCAACGGCAGCGGCCCGTTCAGCGCCCAGGGCGGCGTGTACTGGTTCCACGAGCGCGTGCGCGACCGCTACAATTTCCGCGACCTGCAGGCGGCCGGCCTGACGCCCTACTACGTGTTCGACAACGACCCGGTCGACGCCTGGAGCCGCGCCGTGTTCGGCCAGGCCACCTACGCGCTGAGCCCGCGCCTGCGCGCCACCGCCGGCGCCCGGTACACCGAGGACGACAAGTCGCGCTACGGCTACATCGCCTACCAGCGCAGCGCCACGCTGAACACCGCCACCGATCCGCGCGAGCTGAACGCCGGCGCGATCCGTACCCACAAGACCACCTGGCGCCTCGGCCTCGACTACGACCTGGCGCCGGCCACCCTGCTGTACGGCTCGCTCGCGACCGGCTACAAGGCCGGCGGCTTCAACGACGGCTGCGCCGCCGGCGCCACCCGCAACGGCATCGGCTGCCCGGCCGGCAGCGCGGTGCCGGCCGACAGCCTGGTGTACCAGCCCGAGACCCTGCGCGCCTGGGAGGCCGGCCTGAAGACCCGCTTCTGGGACAACCGCGCCAGCCTGAACCTGGCGGCCTTCTACTACGACTACCGCAACCTGCAGCTGTCGGCCCAGGAAATCATCAACGGCAGGCCGCGCTACGAGACCACCAATGCCGGCGAGGCCGACGTGCGCGGCCTGGAAGCCGACGGCCAGGTGCGCCTCAGCGCGGCCGACCGCCTGAGCTGGGCGTTCACCCTGCTGGATGCGCACTACGCCAGCTACAACCCGGACGGCCGGCACGACTGGGCCGGCTTCAAGCTCGACCGCGCACCCACGCGCACCCTGACGCTCGGCTACGAGCACCGCTTCCACCTGGCGGGCGGCAGCCTGGCCGCCGGCGCGGACACCCGCCTCAGCGCCAGCTACCTGCTGAGCGCGCCGTCGCAGCAGCTGCAGTACCGCATCCCGGGTTACAGCGAAACCGACCTGCACTTGAGCTGGCAGCCGGACGGCGCGCGCTGGAGCCTGCTGGCGCGGGTGCGCAACCTCGAGGACAAGGTACGTCCGCTGACCATCAACTCGACCGGCATCACGGTGCCGAGCGATCCGCGCACGGCCGAACTGCGCCTCGACTACCGCTTCTGATTCCGGGAGACCGCGCTCATGATCACTTCGCCGCGTCGCCCGTCCGGCAAACTCCCGATGCTGTCGGGTGCGCTGCTGGCCGCCTTCCTCGCCGTGCTGGCCACGCGCGGCTACGGCGAAACGACCACCCTGCTGGTACTCAGTTCGCTGCTGATGGCAGGCTGCTGCGGCGCCAGCGCGGCGCATCTGCTGGGCGGCCGCGCGGCGCTGCGGCTGGCGCTGCTGGCCGCCAGCCTGGGCTGGCTGGCCGAGCAGCTCGGCGCCACCCGCGGCTGGTTCTTCGGCAGCTACGTCTACACCGAGGTACTGGGGCCGCGCCTTGGCGCCGTGCCGTTCGTGATCCCGCTGATGTGGTTCGCGCTGTGCTACGTGGGCTACGTGATCGCCAACCTGATCGTCTGGCAGGCGCCGTCCGACAGCGCCACCGCGCCGTCGCTGGCCCAGGATCTGCTGATGTCGCTGCTGGGCGCGATGGTCGTGACCTGCTACGACCTCGGCGTCGATCCCTACATGGTGTACAAGCTGAAAGCCTGGACCATGACCGAGACCGACGGCTGGTGGTTCGGCGAGACCGTGCAGGGCTTCGGCGGCTGGATGCTGGTGTCGTTCACGATCCTGCTGGCGTTCCGGCTCGGCCTGCGCGGCAGGCTGCCGCTGCCGGCGGCGCCGGTCGCGCTGCGCCATGCGGTGGTACCGCTGGGCGTGTACGGGGCCCTGATGCTGTTTCAGGTGTGCCTCGGCTATCCGGTCGAGGCGCGTACCATCGCCCTGTTCGCGATGGGTTTCCCGCTGCTGGCGGCGGTGTGCGGCCTGCTGCGCTGGCAGCGCGAAGCCGCCCGCTCCGGCGCCGACCGTCCCGCGTCCGCCGCGCCGGTACAGGCATCGGCGCCGCTGAAGGAGACGGCATGAAGCGCGACGACGCCGCGCTGGCGCAGCTTTCCGCCACCCTGCGCGCCGATCCGCCCGCCGACGCCGTCATCGGCGCCATTCTCGGGCCGCTGGACGACGGCCCGGACATGGCCGCGATCGCCCTGCTCAACCGCGAAATCGCGCGCTGGCAGCACAATGCCGACCTCGATGGCTGGCGCGCCGGGGCCGACCTGCCTTCCCACGTCGCCGCCGCGCTCGAAGGCTACGTGGCGGCGGCGCGCAGCCTGCCCGCCTGGGCCGACCCGGCCCGGATCGCGCGCGCCGAACAGCTGTTCATGGAACTCGGCATGACGTCCTGCACGCTGCTGTTCTGCGCCAGCCTGCCGCAATGCTACGTGGTGCCCGACCTGGCGGCGGTTCTGCACGTGGCCGGCCAGCTGGAGCAGCACACCGACTACCGGGTGCGCGCCACCGCCGCCATGATCTTCCCGGTCATGATGCGCGGCGGCCTGACCGACGCCGCCGGCGGCGGGGTGGCGCAGGCCCTCAAGGTGCGCCTGATCCACGCCACCATCCGCCACCTGATCCTGCGCGGCGCACCGGCCCATGCGGGGCACCCGCTGCCGAAGCTGCCGGCGCAGGGCCCCGGCATGCAGCAGGCGCTGTATGCGCACGGCTGGGACACCGGCCGCCTCGGCCTGCCCTGCAACCAAGAGGAGCTGGCCTATACCCTGCTGACCTTCGGCTACGTCTTCCTGCAGGGGCTGCGCCGGCTCGGCATCGGCCTGCCGGCGGCCGACGAGGAAGCCTTCCTGCACGCATGGAACGTGCTCGGCCACCTGCTTGGCATCGAGCGCGGGCTGATGGCCGACACCATGGACGAGGCGCGCGCCATGTTCGAAGCGATCCAGGCGCGCGGCCGCGCCGCCGCGCGCACGCCCGATCCGCGTCCGGCGCTGGGCCGGGCGCTGGTCGGCAACCTGCGCGCCTACATTCCGCTAGATATCCTGAAGCCCTTCCCGGCCCTGCTGACGCGCCACCTGTGCGGGAAAGCCGCCTCGCGCGACCTCGGCCTGGAGGGAGGCGTGGCCTGGGCCTCGCGGCTGGCGTTCGCGCTGGCCATGGGCGCGCTGCGCGCCATCGACCGCACCGGACGCCGGTTCTCTCCCGGCTTTTCGCTGGCGCGTCTGGCGTCGCGCATCCTCGGCTACCATCTCACCGTGACCCTGCTGATGGACCAGACCCGCCCGCTCAAGCTGCCCGACGCCCTGCTGAACCAGGTCGGCAGCGTGGTGCGCGCATGGCAGGCCGATCCGCATGCGCCGCGCTGGATGAATGCAGTCGAATACCGATTCACGGGACGCAGCCGCAGCGCTGTTCCTGCCCACGAAAGACCATGACGATGCCGACCTTCCTTGCCCGCCGCCTGTTTGTCCCGTTGTCCGGCCTGTTCCGTGCATGCATCCTGGCGTTGCTGATGGCGCCGCTTGGCGCCGTCTTCGCCGCGCCGGCCGCGTTGCTGCTGGACGAGCGCGCGCCCCACGTCGAAGCCTGGCCGGCGGCCACCGTGCTGCGCGACCCCGAAGGCCGCATGACGGCAGCGGCGTTGCTCGCGGCGCCGCAGCGCTTCGCCCGTCCCGAAGGGGCGTATGCGACGCTGGGCATGGAAAAGGCGGTGGTCTGGCTGCGCATTCCGGTGCAGGCGGCGGCCGGCGGCGACGGCAACTGGGTGCTGAAGGTGGACTTCGGCCTGCTCAACCGTGTCGACCTGTTCCTGGCGCGCGACGGCCGTATCGAGCGGCACGCGCTGGCCGGCGGCGCCCAGCCGCCGAGCGGCTCGCTGGGCGGACCGGCACCGGCCTTCGCGCTGCAGCTGGCGCCCGGCGCGCGCTACGAGGTGCTGCTGCGGGTCCAGACCAACGGGCCGAAGATCCTGCCGGTCAGTTTCGAGAAGCCGGCGGTGTACCAGGAAGCGGCGCTCGACGAGCACCTGCTGCAGGGCATCCTGATCGGCCTGACGGCCTGCCTGCTGCTGTACAGCCTGTTCCAGTGGATTAACCTGCGCGAGAACCTGTTCGTCAAATACGCGCTGCTGGTGGGCAGCATGACGGTCTACGGCCTGTCCTGGTTCGGCCTGGGCGCCCACTACCTGTGGGGCGGCAATCCCTGGTTCACGACCCACATCACCGGCGTCAGCGCGCTGATGGCGTCCTGCGGCGCCTACCTGTTCGTCGAGCAGGCGCTGGCGCGGCCGGGCATGGACCGCATCTTCACGCGCCTGATGAAGACCGGCGCGGTGCTGTGCGTGCTCGGCGCCGCCGCCTTCGGCTTCGGACTGGTGAACGACAAGGCGCTGGTAGCGATCGTCAGCAGCCTGGGCATCATGCCGATGCTGCTCGGCCTGCCCGGCGCCTTCCAGCGCGCGCGGCGCGGCGACCCGGTCGGCACCTACTTCCTGGTCGGCTGGGCAGTCGCCTTCGCCGGCTCGGTGGTGTCGGCGGAACTGATCAAGGGCGTGGTCGGCGCCGGCTTCTGGAGCCTGCACGCAGTCCAGCTGGGGAACATCTTCGAGGGCCTGATCTTCATGCGCATCCTGAGCCTGCGCACCAAGGCAATCCAGGACGCCATGATGCGCGCCGAGGAAGCCACGCGCCTGAAGTCCGAGTTCCTGGCCAACATGAGCCACGAGATCCGCACCCCGATGAATGCGATCATCGGCATGAGCCGCCTGGGCCTGATGGCGGACCCGAATCCGAAGCTGCGCAACTACCTGAGCAAGGTGCTGGGCGCGGGCGAGCACCTGCTCGGCATCATCAACGACATCCTCGACTTTTCCAAGATCGAGGCCGGCCGCATGACGCTGGAAGCGGTGCCCTTCGACCTCGACGAACTGCTCGAGCACCTGGCCAGCCTGACCGCGCTGAAGACCGACGCCAAGCGCGTCGAACTGGTGTTCTCGGTGCCGCGCGGGGTGCCGGCGCGCCTGGTCGGCGACCCGCTGCGCCTGGGCCAGGTACTGATCAACCTCACCAACAACGCCGTCAAGTTCACCGAAGAAGGCGAGATCGTGGTGGCCGTGGAAGTGGTGGAACGCGGCGCCGGACAGGCGACCCTGCGCTTCTCGGTCAGCGACACCGGCATCGGCATGGACAGCGACCAGCTGGCGCGCCTGTTCCAGTCCTTCAGCCAGGCCGACAGCTCGATCACCCGCAAGTACGGCGGCACCGGCCTGGGCCTGTCGATCTCGAAGCAGCTGGTCGAGCTGATGGGCGGCACGATCGAGGTCACCAGCACCCCGGGCGTGGGCAGCCGATTCAGCTTCACGGCCAGGCTCGGCCTGGGCGACGAGCGCGCGCAGGCCGAGGCCTCGGCCGTCGCCGCGCTGCGCCAGATGCGCGTGATGGTGGTCGACGACTGCGCCAGCGCGCGCGCCGCGCTGGTCGACATGCTCGACGGCTTCGGCATCCAGGCCGACGCGGTGGCGTCCGGCGAAGCCGCACTGGCGCGCCTCGCCGCAGCCGAAGCCGGGGGCAAGCCCTACCAGGCGGTGCTGATGGATTACATGATGCCGGGCTGGGACGGCGTCGAGACCATCCGCCGCATCCGCGCCGACGCCCGCTTCCCGACGCCGCCGGCGATCCTGATGGTGAGCGCCTGCAACCGCGAAGGCGTGCTGGCGCAGGAAGGCGAGCTGCCGCTGGCCGCCTTCCTGACCAAGCCGGTCGGCCCGGCCCTGCTCTACCACAGCCTGGTGCAGGCGCTGCGCCCGGACGCGGCCGAGGCCGGGGCCTCCGCGATCGCGCCGCCGGCCCAGGCGCACGAGCTGGCGCGCCTGGACGGCGCCCGCATCCTGCTGGTCGACGACAACGCCAACAACCGCGAAGTGGCGCTCGACTTCCTGGCCGCGGCGCGCATGCAGGTCGACGTCGCCACCGGCGGCCAGGAAGCGGTCGACATGGTGCAGGGCGGCGACTACGACCTGGTGCTGATGGATATCCAGATGCACGGCATGGACGGCCTGAGCGCCACGCGCCGCATCCGCACCCTGCCCGGCCGCGCGCAGCTGCCGGTGATCGCGATGACCGCGCACGCGATGGCGGGCGACCGCGAGAAGAGCCTGGCGGCCGGCATGAACGACCACGTGGTCAAGCCGATCGACCCGGACCTGCTGTTCCGGACCCTGGTGCAATGGATCGATCCGGCGCGCCTGGTGGGACGCAGCGTACCGCAGGCTGCTCTTGCGCTGCAGGACGATGCCGGAGCCGGCCTGGCGCCGGTGCGCGGCATCGACTGGCAGCGCGCGCTGGCGAACGCCGGCGGCCAGCCGGCGCGCGTGCACAAGCGCATTGCCGGCTTCGTGCACGAATACCGCACGGCGCCGCAGGCGATGCGCGACGCGCTGGCCGGCGGCAGCTATGCGCCGCTGGAATCGCTGGCGCACAACCTGAAGTCGGGCGCATCGTATATCGGCGCGGCGCCGCTGGCAGCACTGGCCGGCACGCTCGAACAGGAACTGCGGGCCGGCCGCTTCGATCGCGTCCCGCTGCTGGCGCCGGACCTGATCCTGGCGCTGGAAGGCATGCTGAATGCGCTGGCGCGCAGCGTGCCGGCGGCGGCCGGCAGCCCTACAATCGAGGCCGATCTCGGCCCCCTGCTGGCGCGCCTGGAAAGCTATCTGCACGACGACGACGCACGCGCCGACGACGCCCTGGCGGCGCTGGAAGCGGCGCTGCCGCAGGCCCGGCGTACGCCACCGGCGGCGGCGGCGCTGGCGGCGCTGCGCCAGGCCGTCGACGACATCGAATACGACGCCGCGCTGGCCCAGCTGGCGGCATTGACGCGGTCCCTGGCCGCGCTGGAGCAAGCTGCATGAACCGGATCGAACCGCAAAAAGTGCTGATCGCCGACGACGATCCCCTCAACCGCCAGGTGCTGGCCGAACTGCTGAAACCCGAGTACACGGTGCTGCTGGCGAAAAACGGCGAGCAGGCGCTGGAGCGCGCCACGCGCCATGCGCCCGACCTGGTGCTGCTGGACGTGATGATGCCGGACATGGACGGCTACGAAGTGCTGAGCCGCCTGCGCGCCGATCCGCAGACGGCGCAGATGGCGGTGATCTTCGTGTCCGGCCTGGACCGCCCCGAGGACGAAGCCAACGGCCTGAAACTCGGCGCTGCCGACTACATCGCCAAGCCGATCAACGCCACCGTGGTGATGGCGCGCGTGGCGCTGCACCTGCAGCTGGTGCGCCAGCGCCGCATGCTGGAGCGCCTGGCCAACCTCGACGGCCTGACCGAACTGGCCAACCGGCGCCGCTTCGACGAGCTGTACGCCCAGGAATGGGAGCGCGCCCAGCGCAGCGGCGCGCCGCTGTCGGTGGCCCTGCTCGACATCGACGCCTTCAAGCAGTACAACGACCACTACGGCCACCCGGCCGGTGACCGCGCGCTGCGCGCGGTGGCGCGGGCGGCCCGCGAAAGCATGCGCCCCTCGGACCTGGCCGCCCGCTACGGCGGCGAGGAACTGGTTCTGCTGCTGCCCGACACCGATGCCGCCCAGGCGCGCCGGGTGATCGACGGCCTGTGCGACGCGATCGCCGGGCTGGAACTGGCACACGCGGCGTCGCGGGTGGCGCCGGTGCTGACCGTCAGCGTGGGCGGCGCCACGCTCGGCACGCATGGGCCGGAAAGCGCGGCCGCGCTGTTCGAGGCGGCCGACAGCCATTTGTACCGGGCCAAGCAGGCGGGCCGCAATCGCGTCGTGTGGCGTTAACCGCAAGCTGGCTTACACCGTTCTCATTCTATTAAAGCAATTTCCCGGGTGCATCCTGTATGAATCAGGAGACACCCGTCTGCCTCTCCGTTTTTCCCACGCTCCCAATTTCAGTGCATAACGCAAGGCGCAGGCTGCTGCCTCCGCAGCATGTTCGCGCATCTTCGCCTAAAAACACTCTATTTGATTTGGATCATGCAGAGTCACCGATTTAGTGCAAAAACACTGATGAGACTGCTTGCGCACCAAATGCATACATGTTAGGGCGCGCACAGAAAAAACAACTTTTATTAGTTGCAAATATCTATACGTACATTATTTCTAGGAGTATATTTCTTTACAACTTAAAGCTTGCTTTGAGTTATGACGGCATTACCGTGCCCCCAAGACTACTCCTAACAAAAGGCCTATCCATGATCCGGAAATTCCCTTCCGCGCGACGCGGTTTCGCTCGAGTGTGCAGTGCTGTTGCCGTTGCCGCCGCCATGTGCGCTGCGCCGCTCTCCCAAGCTGGTGTGCTCGATTTCGAAACGCCGGTGGATTCGCCTTTTGTCTTCGCAGGCGAGACCGCGACGTTCGGCAAGTACTACGTCGAGGCCGTGGGAATCGGCTTCGGATCGGTGGCGACCAGCGCTTCCTGCGACGGCGCCCAGCGCTGCCCGACCAAGAACACCAGCACCTATTACTCGGCCTTCAACGACGACTACCTGGTCTTCGGCATGACCGACGGCTCCGGGTTCACCCTCGCAAGCCTGGACGCCAGCTTCATCGGCGCCGGTCAGGCCAGCTTCCCGAGCGTTGCCGGGCTGCTGTACATCGCCGCCTTCGATGCCAACGGCCTGGTCGACGAAGGCTACCTGTCCCTGGCCGGCCCTACCGCCGGCGGCAGTTTCGAGTTCGCCACCTATGACCTGACCGGCTTCGGCGGCGGCAGCCTGTTCACCGACGTGCTCGTGGCCTCGTTTGCCTGCGACGCGAGCGGCAACTGCAACCGTACCAGCAACCAGGCCAATTTCGCCATCGACAACATCGTCACCGTCGATGCCGCCGACGTACCGGAACCGGGCACCTTCGCCCTGCTCGGCCTGGGCATGCTCGGCCTGCGCGCCGCCCGCCGCCGCCGCACCGCCTGAACCGCCAATAACAACGACCATCGAGACCACGACATGAGATTCCAAGCTCGCCCAATCGCGATCGCCGCCGCCTTGCTGCTGTCCGGCGCCGCAGGCCTGGCCAACGCCCAGGCGCAGGAAGTGCGCCGTCCCTACATCGTCCAGCTGCAGGCCGAACCAGCCGCCACCTACAAGGGCGACATCGCCGGCCTGCCCGCGACCCAGCCCGCCGCCGGCGTGCCCTTCGACTACCATTCGGTGCGCGTACAGGACTACGTCCGCTACCTGGGCGCCAAGAAAAGCGAGGTGCTGGCCACCATCGGCAACGCCCCCGTCATCGCCGAATACGACGTCGTCGTCAACGGCTTCACCGCCCTGCTGACCGACGCCGAAGTGCTGGCGCTGAAAAACAATGCGGCCGTCGTCGACATCCAGGCCGACCAGCCGCGCGCCTACGACACCGTCACCACCAGCGCCTTCCTGGGCCTGTCCAAGACCGGCGGCCTGTGGTCGCAATATGCGGGCAGCGCCCTGATCAAGGGCGAAGACATGGTGGTCGGCATCATCGACGGCGGCATCTGGCCGGAAAACCCGGCCTTCGCCGACCGCGTCGACAGCGACGGCAAGCCGACCTTCGACAGCAGCGGCAGCCTGGCCTACACCTCGCCGCCGGCCACCTTCAAGGGCGCCTGCGTCGCCGGCCAGGGCTTCGATCCGCTCCAGCACTGCAACAACAAGCTGATCGGCGCCAAGTACTTCAATGCCGGCTTCCTGGCATCCGGCCGTACGCTGAACTGGAGCGATTACGTGTCGCCGCGCGACTCGAACATCGGCAGCAACGGCGTCAGCAGCGGCCACGGCGGCCATGGCGACCACACCGCGTCGACCGCCGCCGGCAACGCCAACACCCCGGTGACGATGGGCGGCGCCTACATGGGCCTGGCCAGCGGCATGGCACCGCGCGCCCGCGTGGCCGCCTACAAGATCTGCTGGACGTACGACAATCCGGCGGAACCGGACGGCACCAACGCCACCAACAGCTGCTATAACAGCGATGCGGTCTCGGCGATCGACGCCGCCGTGCGCGACGGCGTGAACGTCATCAACTACTCGATCAGCGGCTCGCAGACCTCGTCCTCCGACGTGGTCGAGCAGGCCTTCTACCGCGCCTCGCTGGCCAACGTGTTCGTGGCGGCGTCGGCCGGCAACTCCGGCCCGGCGAATGCGGTCGCCCACATCAGCCCGTGGCTGACCACGGTCGCCGCGTCGACCCACGACCGCTTCTACGTTGCCGATGCGACGCTGGGCAACGGCGCCAAATACACCGGCGCGTCGACCAACTCGACCCCGCTGGGCAGCACGCCGCTGATCCGCGCGGAAGACGCCGGCGCCGGCGGCGGCAACGCCAACCTGTGCTTCAGCGGCGCGCCGCCAGCCGGTCAGGTGATGCTCGATCCGGCCAAGGTGGCCGGCAAGATCGTCATTTGCACCCGCGGCAACAACGCCCGTGTCGACAAGAGCCTGGCCGTCCTCAACGCCGGCGGCGTCGGCATGATCATGGCCGACAACGGCAGCGGCCTGGTCTCGGAAGCGCACTCGGTGCCGACCGTCCACATCACCCAGGCCGACGGCAATGCCGTCAAGGCCTACGCGGTGGCCCAGGGCGCCGCGGCGCGCGCCTCGATCGGCGTGTTCTACAACCAGCCGAAGCCGGCCCCGATCATGGCCAGCTTCTCGTCGCGCGGCCCGAACATGGGCGATCCGAACGTGCTCAAGCCCGACCTGACCGCGCCCGGCGTGGACATCATCGCCAGCGTGACGCCGGTGCTGACCCCGGCCCAGCACGCCGCCGTCATCGCCGGCACGCTGGTACCGCCGGCCGCCTACGAGTCGTACCAGGGCACCTCGATGTCCAGCCCGCACGTGGCCGGCGTCGCCCTGCTGCTGCGCCAGGCGCACCCGGACTGGTCGCCGGCCGCCGTCAAGTCGGCACTGATGACCACCGGCTACTCGACCCTGAACGACGGCGTCGCCGGCGCGTCCAACGGCCTGCTGCCATGGTCGCAGGGCGCGGGCCACATCGACCCGAACAAGGCGATCGACCCGGGCCTGGTGTACGACGCCGGCAAGGCCGACTACGTCCAGTACAACTGCAAGGTCAACAAGGCCAGCGTGACGCCGGCGTCCGATTGCACCACCTACGGCACGCTCGACGAAACCTACAACCTGAACCTGCCGTCGATCACCGTCAGCGCGGTCCAGGGCGTCGCCACGGTCCGCCGCAGCGTGACCAACGTGGGCAGCAGCAGCGCCACCTACACCGCCAGCGCTTCGGTGCCGGGCTTCAGCACCGTCGTGAGCCCGTCGACCCTGACCCTGGCACCGGGCGCCACCGGCAGCTTCACGGTCAAGCTGAGCACCACCACCGCCGCCACCGGCGCGTGGAACTTCGGCAGCCTGACCTGGGCCGACGGCACCCACACGGTCAAGATTCCGGTGCAGGCGAAAGTCGGCCTGGCCGTCTCGTCGCCGGCCGAGATCACCAGCGACAAGGTCAGCGGCAGCAAGACCTTCCTGGTGAAGACCGGCTACAGCGGCACCATGGCCTCGGCCAAGGGCGGCCTGAAGGAAGCGGCCATCGGCGAGTCGGTCGGCCTGACCGCCAGCCCGCTCACCTCGACCCAGCTGAAGACCGCCTGCACCGCCGGCACCAACACCGCATCGGTGCGCGTGTACCCGGTCACGGTCCCGGCCAACACCGTGGTTGCGCGTTTCGCGCTGTTCCAGGGCGACAGCAACCCTGGCGACGACCACGACATGGGCCTGCTGGCGCCGAACGGCACCTGGTACTACTCGGGTAACGACGGCAGCAACGAAGCGGTGCAGGTGGCCAGCCCCGCGGCCGGCAACTACAAGGTGTGCGTCGTTGCCTACGGCAGCAATGTGCCGACCATGAACCACCGCCTGAATTCGTGGGTGGTGACCCGCAGCGACGTCAACGGCAAGTTCACCGTCGCCGTGCCGGGCAAGGTCGTCGCCGGCGCCAACACCACGGTCGGCATGAGCTGGTCGGGCCTGGAACAGGGCAAGCGCTACGTCGGCGCCGCCCAGTTCATGGACCAGAACGGCGCGGTCGGTTCGACCACCGTGCTGCGCGTCGAGACCGGTGTTGCCGGCATCCCGGCATCGCAGGCCGAGAAGGCAGGCATGAAGACTGCTGCCATGCAGTAAGCTTCAGGTCCTGAGCAGTACCGGATAGCCCACCTTGCGTGGGCTATTTTTTTGGCTGTGTTCGCGTTAGTTATGCGAACCGAAACGGATTGCGCAGGTCAGACGCATTGTCGAGTTAACTCATGCGGAGTGACGATGCGCAGCCTGACCTTCGATGAAGTCTTCGCCATGCTGGCGGCG
>Ga0308163_10000977_pt1 | contig 36613 bp, 28 predicted proteins | sample PhyTR1_FD_201037 | JGI IMG/M metagenome (GOLD analysis project Ga0308163, IMG submission 201037) | Phyllosphere microbial communities from UC Gill Tract Community Farm, Albany, California, United States - DLSLT.R1 | ecosystem: Host-associated > Plants > Phyllosphere > Unclassified | place: USA... | reverse complement strand
TACGATTTCTCCAACTACTTCCCGGCAGACTATCTGATGTCGGACGGTCGTCCGCTGGCCCGTCGCACTGGTAACTACACTGCCGCCTACAATGGTAACGGCGGTATCCTGAAGGGTGTGGAGCTGTCCGGTTCGATGCCTCTGAACATGCTGACGCCGGTGTTGGATGGCTTTGGCATCAGCGCCAGCGCCACCTACACCGAGAGCAAGATCGGTATCGAAGATCCAAGCGGCAGCATCGGCTCGAACATCCCGCTGCCGGGTTTGTCGAAGCGCACCACCAACCTGACCGCGTACTATGAGAAGAATGGTTTTGAAACCCGTGTGAGCCAGCGTCGTCGTTCGGACTTCGTCGGCGAGATCGGTAACTTCTCGAACGACCGCGCGCTGCGCTATGTGGTGGGCGAGAACATCATCGACTTCCAGGTCGGCTACACCTTCAACAGCGGTGCGATGAAGGGCGTTGGTTTGGTGCTGCAGATCAATAACCTGCGCAACGCCGCGTATGAAACCTATAACGGCGATCGCGCCCAGCAGCTGGAATACGCAAAGTATGGCCGCACCGTGATCGCGGGTGTGAACTACAAGTTCTAAACCGGTTGTATCTGTGCTCTTTAACCCCCGCCAGCGCAAGCCGGCGGGGGTTTTTTTACTTCTAAATCACGTAAATCACGTAGGGCGGATTAGGCGGAACGCCGTAATCGGCCATGGTTGATCCATTGGTGGCGCATGCATGGCCGATTACGCTGCGCTAATCCGCCCTACGTGTTTCCGCGTTGTTTTGCGGACCCGTGCCGCCGCAGGGTTTTGTGGGTACGTGTCGCGGCGGTATTTTTACTGCTTTTGTGCGGCGGCGAAGGCGGCGTTCTGCTGGTCGAGCCAGACCTTCAACGGCGCGAAGTATTCCAGCAGCGCGCCGCCATCGATCTTGTCTTCGCCCGATATCGCCTTCAGCGCTTCCGGCCATGGCTTGCTGGCGCCCATCGCCAGCATTTGCTGCAGCTTGGCGCCGGCCTTGGCGTTGTCGTACACCGAGCAGCGATTCAGCGGGCCCGTATAACCGGCTTCGCGGCACAGCGCGCGGTGGAACTGGAACTGCAGCATGTGCGCCAGGAAGTAGCGCGCATACGGCACGTCGGCCGCCACGTGGTATTTGGCGCCGGCGTCGAAACCGCCGGCCACCATCGCCGCCGGACGCTTCACGCCCATGTACTGCTCGCGCAGCTGCCACCAGGTTTTATCGAAGTCCTCCGGTTTGGTTTTGCCGGCGTAAACGTCCCAGCGCCACTTGTCCACCGAGTACGCGAACGGCAGGAACGCGACCTTGGCCAGCGCGCGGTTCAACAGGTCGCCGATGTCGGCGTCCGCTGGCGGCGCCTGCTCCATCAGCCCGACCTTTTTCAGATAATCCGGCGTGATCGACAGCGCCACGGTGTCGCCGATGGCTTCGTGGAAGCCGTCGTTGGCGCCATTGCGGAACAGGAATGGCTGCTTGTTATAAGCGAGGAAGTAGTAGACGTGACCCAGCTCGTGATGGATGACGGTGAAATCCTCGGCCGTCGGCGTGATGCACATCTTGATGCGCACATCGTCCTTTTCATTCAGCGGCCAGGCGGAGGCGTGGCAGACCACATCGCGGTCGCGCGGCTTGGTCAGCAGCGAACGTTCCCAGAACGTGGCCGGCAGCTTCTGCATCCCCAGCGAGGTGTAGAAACGCTCGGCGTACTGCGTCATCTGTTTCGCGTCGGTCTTGCGCGCTTCCAGCACCTTGGTCAGGTCGTAGCCGCTGGCGCCCGTTTTCGGCTTGAGGATCGGGTACAGGTTGTCCCAGCTCTGGCTCCACATATTGCCAAACAGGTGCGACGGGATAGGGCCGGTCAGCGGCACCACATCCGGGCCATAGGTTTCACGCAGCTTGTAGCGGGTGTAGGTGTGCAGCGATTCGTACAGCGGTTTGACCTGCTGCCACAGGCGCTCCATCTCGGCGGCGAAGGCATCCGGCGGCATGTCGTACTGCGCGCGCCACATGGCGCCGGTGTCGGCAAAGCCCATCTGCCTGGCGCCCTTGTTCGACAGCGCGATGTACTCGGTGTATTTGTCCTTGTAAGACGGCGATTGCGCGTGCCAGCCCAGCCACATTTCCTTGAGCTTGGGCTCTTCGCGGCTGTTCGCCAGTACCTTCTCCATTTCGCCCAGCGCCATGCAGGCGTCGGCGGTGCCGTCGTCTTTCTTGACGCAGTATTTGGCCTTGCCGTAGGCGCCGTTCAACCCCGCCTGCAGCTGGGCGTATTGTTCGCGCTCCTTCGGATCGGCGAAGACCAGCGTTTGCTGCAGCAGCATCAGCTTGCGCGCCGATTCCGCCGGCAGTTTCAGCCCGTTGAAACGGCGCGCGCCGATGGCCGCTTCGCCGGCCGCCGTCAGGTAGCGTTCGGCGAAGTAGGAGGTGATCGCTTCGGTGTCGTCGGTGATGAAGTTGGAACCGACCCAGGCGCCGCGCGCCTGTTCATTGTTGAGCTTGTTGAGGCGCTGTTCCGTGTCGGCCAAAAAGCGTTCGGCTTCGGCGACGGTCGGCTTGGTGGCGGGGGCGGCCAGCGCGGTAACGCTGACGGCTGTCATGGCGGAGGCCGCCAGCAGCACGCTGATAATTTTTGGTGTCAAGTGCATCTCCCTGGGTAGTCTTGGCTGCCATCGAACCGGTTGATTCGAGGCAGATAATCATACACGCTTACAAGGCGATGGAGACGGTCCGCGAAGGCATGGCGCTGGGTGGAAGCACCAATGTCAGCAGCTTGCTGCCGGCGTCCCACGCGAATGGGGTCACGGTACCGTCGACCCGCACCGACGCCGGCTTCGCGCCAACGTTGTGCACCGTCAGGTCGACGCTGCGTTCCGGCCTGCGATAGTTGTCGCCGATGGCCGAGTCGATGCTGATCGACAGGCCACGGCGGTACACTTTACTGGTGAAGGTCACCAGCTCGTACTTGCCCTGCTCGAACGCCTTCGCGGTCAGGCCGTCGTCGTCATACAGTTTGCCGGTGGCGGTTTTCACCGAAGCGTCGTGATAGTAGTGCAGCTCGATGTTTTTGGTGGTGTAGTCGCGCGTGGTCTGCACCACGCGCGTCATCGGAATGAAAGCGCCGGCGCGCACGTACACCGGCACGTGGTCGGGACTGAGTTTCACGGAACGGGTGGCGCCGCCGGACTGCCGCTCGCCGGTATAGAAGTCGAACCACGCGGCAGTGGATGGGAAGTAGACATCCGCTTTGACCGCACCAGCCTTCATCACCGGCGTGACCAGGAAGTCCTTGCCCCAGAGGTAGGTCGACGACATCGCCCGCACCTTGGCGTTGCCCGGCTCCTCGTACACCATGGGGCGCATCAGCGGCAGCCCTTTCTGGTTGTTGTCGAAGGCGAGCGTGTAGTTATATGGCAGCAGGCGGTAACGCATGCGGATGGCGTCGCGCGCGAGCGCCTTGGTTCGGTTGTCGCGGAAGATCGGCTCCGACGGCACTTCCTCCTGCGCGTGCGGGCGGAACACCGGCTGGAACACGCCATACTGCAGCCAGCGCGCATACAGTTCGTTGTCCAGCACCGGGTTGGCGAAGCCGCCCAGGTCCGAGTGCATATAGCCGGCGCCCTGCATCCCCATTTGCAGCGAGATCTCCGGCTGCGATTGCAGCCCGGCCCAGCTGCGGTCGACGTCGCCCGACCACGGAATGATGCCGTAGCGCTGCGTGCCGGAGTAACCGGCGCGCATCAGGATGAACGGGCGCTCGGTGGGGAAGTCCTTTTCGTAGCCCTCGGCCACCAACCTGGCCCACTGGTGCCCGTAGATGTTGTGGACCTCGTCGGCGCTGCCGGTGGCGTGGCGCATGTCGGTGGGATGCAGTTCCGGTTCGCCCAGGTCGCCCCAGACGCCGGTCACGCCTTGCAGTCGCAGCTCCCGGTAGATATTCCACAGCCAGTCCTTGCCGGGCTGGCCGAAGATGTCGATCAGGCCCGTATGGCCGAAGAAGAAGTCGTAGGCCATCGGCTTTCCGCTGGCGTCGGTGCCGAGGATTTTCTTGTCGACCGCCTCCTTCCAGCGGCTCGACGTATCGACGATGAACGGCTCGCTGATGACCACCGTCTGCACGCCTTTTTGCTTGAAGTCCGAGATCATGCCGATCGGGTTGGGGAAATTGTCCGCGTCCCAGGCCAGGTTGCCCATGGTGCCCTTGACCTCTTTGCCGAACCAGTACAGATCGAAGACGATGGCGTCGAGCGGGATGTCGTCGGCGATGAATTGGTCGACCACCGCGCGCGCTTCCGTTTCGCTGTGGTAGCCGAAGCGCATCGCGAAGTTACCGAAGGCCCAGCGCGGCGGCATTGGCTGCTTGCCGGTCAGGTAGGTGTAGTTGTCGACCACGTCCTCCCATTTGTCGCCGGCGACGATTTGATAGGTCTTGCGGCCGCCGATGGTTTCCCAGCGCAGGCTGTTGTCCTTCTTGCTGTCAAAATCGAGGTAGCCGGTGCGGGTATTGTCGAAATGGAGCGCGTACAACTTGGACGACAGCGCGATCGGCATGCCGTAGTTAAGCTGCTTCGACGTCGCGCCGTAGCCGTAGTCCGCCTTGTTATACAGCGTGAAGCGATTGCCGCGGCGGTTCATGCCGACCGCGCGGGCGCCGGCGCCGTACAGGGCCTCGTCCTTGTCGAGCGCGAATTCGATCGCCTCCAGCACGCGCGGCTTGCCCTTGTTGATATCGTTGCTGCCGCTCGCGACGTTGTCGTTGACCTTCATGTAGCCCTTCTTCTCCGCGACCAGCTGCTTGCCCTTGTACGCGTACGAGATCTGGAACGGCGACTTGGTGACCGTGACCACCAGGCCCGGTGTCGCGTACTCGATCTTGTTGGCCTTGTCCGAGAAGGAGGTGGTCACCGCCGCCGGCGCCAGCACCACCGCGTGCGATGCCGGATCGGCCGTTTCGCCCTCGGGAACGAAAGTGGTTTCGATGATGCTGCGGGTGTAGGGCTTGATCAGATAGACGCCGTCGCTGGTGCGCACTTCCATATAACCGCCGTGCAGCTTGGCGCTGGCGAAAATGCGGCCGGCATTTTGCGCCAGCGCCGAAGGGGCGTGGCTGGCGAACAGCGTGAATAGTGCCAATGGCAAAACAGCAAGTTTTATGAAGGGATTGCTTGTCATGTCGGGTAAGGGTCTCGTGTATGTGTAGTGTTCTGTTGTTTGGCTACATTTGGCTACAAAATTTGGTCCAAGGTGCGCCGTTTAGCGTTATTTTACCTTGGTATCCTTTCAATTGACACACATGGGGTGTCGTGTTATTTTGCTACAAATTTCAATAATCGGGACGCGTCGCATGAAATCTTCCAGCAGCAAGCCCATACTGTCGTTCTGGCAGCTATGGAACATGAGCTTTGGCTTTTTCGGTATCCAGTTCGGCTTCGCGCTGCAGAATGCTAACACCAGCCGGATTTTCTCAACGCTGGGCGCCAATCCCGACGACTTGTCCCTGTATTGGCTGGCGGCGCCGGTCACCGGCCTGCTGGTGCAGCCGATCATCGGCTACCTGAGCGACAACACCTGGCACCCGCGGTGGGGCCGCCGCCGTCCGTTCTTCTTCATCGGCGCCGTGCTGGCGTCGCTCGCGCTGTTCCTGATGCCGAATTCCTCGGCGCTGTGGATGGCGGTGATCGTGCTGTGGATGCTCGACGCGGCCATCAACGTGTCGATGGAGCCGTTCCGCGCCTTTGTCGGCGACAAACTGGGGCCGTCGCAGCAGACCGCCGGCTTCGCGATGCAAACCTTCTTCATCGGTTGGGGCGCGGTGATCGCGTCGCTGCTGCCGACCATTTTCGCCGACTACCTCGGCGTCAGTAACATCCCCGTCAATGGCGCCATTCCGGACACGGTGCGCTACTCGTTCTACGCCGGCGGCGCGATCTATATGAGCGCCGTGATGTGGACCGTGCTGACGGCGAAGGAAGAACCGCCGAGCGACCTCGAAGCCTTCCGCGCCGAGCAGCAGCGCACCAGGGGCCTGGGCCGCGCGCTCAAGGAGATCTTCAGCGGCTTTGGCCAGATGCCGAAAACGATGGTGCAGCTGGCGGCCGTGCAGTTCTTCACCTGGATCGGTCTTTTCGCGATGTGGATCTACACCACCAACGCCATCGGCGAAAGCGTCTACGGCACCACCGACGCGCAATCGGCCGCGTTCCAGCAGGCCGGCAACCACGTCGGCGTGATGTTCGCCGTCTACAGCGCCGTCTCCGCGCTGGCCGCGTTCATCCTGCCGATCTTTGCGCGCCACACCAGCCGCAAGTTCGTGCACATGACCTGCCTGGCCATCGGCGGCGCAAGCCTGATCAGCCTTTTCGCGATCCGCGATCCGAACATGGCCTTCGTGCCGATGATCGGCGTGGGCATCGCCTGGGCCAGCATCCTGACCATGCCGTACGCGATCCTGGCCGGCGCGCTGCCCGCCAACCGGATGGGCTACTACATGGGCGTGTTCAACTTCTTCATCGTGATTCCGCAAATCGTCAGCGGCCTGCTGCTCGGCTTCATGACCAAGCAGGTGTTCGACGGCCACGCCGTCAAGACCTTGATGCTGGGCGGCGTGTGCATGCTGGTGGCGGCGATTATGACCATGGCCGTCCAGGATAACGCGGATCCGAAGGGTTGATGCTGTAATATTGTTCGTGAGACAAGTATGTTGTGCGACGCGATTTGGCCGGAACAGGTACAACCGTCGCAGCGCGGTGACGCGCGGCCAGGCGGAACTTGAACTGTAACCCGTCGCTGTCACCCGATTTACCAATTTGTCATTCTTATCCACCCGGAGCGAACATGAGCATTCAGACAGTCACCACCACACCTTTCCCTGGCCAGCGGCCGGGGACTTCCGGCCTGCGGAAAAAAGTCACCGTCTTCCAGCAGCCGGCTTATCTCGAGAATTTTGTGCAAAGCGTGTTCGATACGCTGGGCGATGTCGCCGGTAAAACGCTGGTGGTCGGCGGCGATGGCCGCTTCCACAACCGCGAGGCGGTGCAGGTCATCCTGCGCATGGCGGCCGCGCACGGCTTCGCTCGCGTGCTGGTCGGCCAGGGCGGAATCCTGTCGACGCCGGCCGTCAGCTGCGTGATCCGCAAGCACGCGGCGCTGGGCGGCATTGTGCTGTCGGCCAGCCATAATCCGGGCGGACCGGATGGCGACTTCGGCATCAAGTACAACATCGCCAACGGCGGTCCGGCGCCGGAAAGCATCACCGAGGCGATTTACCAGCGCACCGAATCGATCGCCGCCTACCGCATCAGCGACGCCGCCGCGATCGACCTGAATCAAATCGGCGCCTCGCGCATCGAGCAGATGGACGTCGAAGTGATCGACTCCGTGGCCGACTACGCGGAACTGATGCAGGAGCTGTTCGATTTCGACGCCATCAAAAAACTGTTCGGCGGCGGCTTCCGCATGTGCTTTGACGGCATGTCAGCCGTCTCCGGTCCGTACGCCAAGGCGATCCTGGAAGGGATGCTGGGCGCGCCGGCCGGCACCGTCATCAACGGCGAGCCGCTGGAGGACTTCGGCGGCCACCATCCGGACCCGAATCCCGTCAACGCCGCCCAGCTGATCGAGCTGATGGCCGCCGACGACGCGCCGGACTTCGGCGCCGCCTCGGACGGCGACGGCGACCGCAACATGATCGTCGGCCGCAAGTTCGACGTCACGCCGTCGGACAGCCTGGCCGTGCTGGCCGCCAACGCGACCCTGGCGCCGGGCTACAAGTCCGGCCTGAAAGGCATCGCCCGCTCGATGCCGACCTCGCAGGCGTCCGACCGCGTGGCCGCCGCGCTGGGCATCCCGAGCTTCGAGACGCCGACCGGCTGGAAGTTCTTCGGCAACCTGCTCGACGCCGGCCAGGCGACGCTGTGCGGCGAAGAGAGCTATGGCACCGGCTCGGACCATATCCGCGAAAAGGACGGTCTGTGGGCGGTGCTGTTCTGGCTTAACCTGCTGGCCGTCACCGGCAAGTCGGTCGAGCAGCTGGTCGGTGAGCATTGGGCGCGCTTCGGCCGCAACTACTACTCGCGTCACGACTACGAGGGCGTGCCGGTCGAAGGCGCCAATGAGCTGATGGATTCGCTGCGCATCAAGCTGGCGCCCCTGAAGGGCCAGGACCTGGGCCATTACGTGGTCGATTTCGCCGACGACTTCGAATACACCGATCCGATCGACGGTTCGGTGTCGAGCAAGCAGGGCATCCGCATCGTCATGACCAACGGCTCGCGCATCGTGTTCCGTTTGTCTGGCACCGGTACGGAAGGCGCGACCTTGCGCGTTTACCTGGAACGCTACGAGGACGACCCGGCCATGCACCACCTGCCTACCCAGCAGGCGCTTTCCGCATTGATCTTGATCGCCGAGCAGGTCGGCGGCATTGAAGGATGGACCGGACGCGCGCGTCCGACCGTCACCACATAACTACTTAAGGACGACAGCATGGAATGGATGAAGTGGAGCAAACGTACGACCCTTGCAATGGCTCTGGCGCTGGCCTTCGGCGCAACGGCAGTGGCCGCCGAACCGGTGGCCAAGGCGGCGGCGACGCCGGTGACCGCAAAAAAGCCATTCCTGTGGGAGAACGCCACAGTCTATTTCCTGCTGACGGACCGCTTCAACAACGCCTTCACCGGCAATGACCTGGCCTATGGCCGCAACGCCGATGCCGCGCCGCTGCGCGGTTTCATGGGCGGCGACCTGGCCGGCATCACCAACAAGATCAACGAGGGCTATTTCGACAGCCTGGGTGTCAACGCGATCTGGCTTACGCCGCCGGTGGAGCAGATCCACGAAGGCACCGACGAAGGCACCGGCAAGTCCTACGGCTTTCACGGTTACTGGGCCAAGGACTTCACCGCCGTCGACGCCAACCTGGGCACCGAAACCGATTTTCGCAATTTCGTCGACGCCGCGCACGCGCGCGGCATCCGCGTCATCCTCGATGTGGTGATGAACCACATCGGTCCGGAGACGACGATCGACAAGGCCTGGCCGCAGCAGTGGGTGCGCACCGAGCCGGCATGTACGCACAAGGATGCGAAGACTACCATCGAATGCACGTTGGTGACGAACCTGCCCGATGTGCGCACCGACAGCAACGAGGAGGTCGAGTTGCCGCCGCAGCTGGTCGAAAAGTGGCGGCGCGAAGGCCGCTACACGCAGGAGGTCAAGGAGCTCGACGAATTCTTCAAGCGCACCGGCTACCCGCGCGCGCCGCGCTACTACCTGATGAAGTGGCACGCCGACTGGATACGCAAGTACGGCGTGGACGGCTTCCGCGCCGACACCGTCAAGCACGTCGAGGCCGGGGTGTGGAAGGAGTTGCGCACGGTCGCCGACGCGGCGTTCGACGACTGGAAGCGCGCCAATCCGGACAAGAAACTCGGCGACGACAAGTTCTACATGACGGCGGAAGTCTACAACTACGACATCGCCCATGGCCAGAATTACGATCTGGGTGGGCAGACCGCCAATTACTATCAAAACGGTTTTGATAGCCTGATCAATTTCGGTCTGGTGCGCGACGCGAACAAGGATTACGAGTCGCTGTTCAGCAGTTATTCGAACACGCTGCACGGTGGCGCGTTGAACGGCTACTCGGTGCTTAACTATCTCGATTCGCACGACTACGACCAGCCGTTCGACCGCGAACGCAAAAAGCCGTTCGAGAGCGCGACCAGGCTGCTGCTGACGCCTGGCGCCGCGCAGATTTACTACGGCGACGAAACCGCGCGCAAGCTCGATCAGGCCGACGCCGTGGGCGACGCCAAGCTGCGCACGTTCATGAACTGGGATGAGCTGGAGCAGAACGCGGCGCGCGACGGCTACAAGATCGCCGACGTGCGCGCGCACTGGAGCAAATTAGGTCTGTTCCGTCAGGCGCATGTGGCGGTGGGGGCGGGTGTACATCAGCAGCTGCAGGCCAAGCCTTATGTATTCAAACGGACCTACGACAAGGGCGGCCTGCGTGACAAGGTTGTCGTCGCGCTGGATCTGCCGACCGACAAGGTCAGCACGATCAACGTCCACGGCGTCTTCGCCAACGGGCAGAAGGTCAGGGACTACTACTCGGGCAAGACGGCCGTGGTCAGGGGCGGCAAAGTCAGTTTTGGCACGCGCAACGCGCTGGTGCTGATCGGGCAATAACAACGGCCCGGGAATTGAGCTCCGGTCGTGGTGTTCAACGCGATTGATGCCGGCGGCGTGACGCCGCCGAGCCGATCTGCGGCCGCGCCAGCGAGCACATTGTGCGGGCATCGCGTTGTGGGGCGCCGGCGGCGACGGCGTCGTCCCATGCGCTGTTTTCGCGGCACCAGGCGACAAAGGCGTCCACCTCCAGCGGGCGCGCGAACAAATAACCCTGCGCCTCGTCGCAACCGGCAGAGCGCAAGAAGGCCAGCACCTCGCCGCTCTCCACGCCTTCCGCCACCACCCGGTGTCCCATGTCTTGCGACATCGTGATCATCGTCCTCACCAAGCCTTGTCGACGGTAGTCGTCCTCCAGCCCAAAGATGAACGACTGGTCGATCTTGACCACATTGGCCGGCATGCGCTGCAGGTACGACAGGCTGCTGTAGCCGGTGCCGAAATCATCGATCGCCAGGTGTACGCCGGTGCCGGCCAGCGCTTCAAGCATGGCGTTGGCCTTGACCGGCTGCTCCATGATGGCGCTCTCGGTGATCTCAAGCTCCAGGCATTCCGGCGGCAGTCCATATTGTTCCAGGCCGGCCACCACGCGGTCGGCCAGATCCGGCTCCAGCAGGTTGGCGGCGGAGACGTTGACCGACAGCTGCAGCTCCAGGCCGGCCTTGCGCCATGCCTGCTGTCGGCGCAACACCCGGTCCAGCACCCAGCCGGTGGTCGCCTGGGCCAGGCCGGAACGCTCGATGATGGGAATGAATTCGCCGGGGCCGATCGGGCCGAGCGTCGGGTGGGTCCAGCGCAGCAGCGCCTCGGCGCCCACGCATTCGCCGGTGGCGAGGTCGATGCGCGGCTGGTAGACCAGCCGCAGTTGATCGCCGCTGGTCAGCGCGGCGGCGAAGTCATTGAGCAGGTTGAAACGGCGCCGATACAGCCGGTCTTCCACCGCCGAGTAGACGGCGACATGGGTAATGCTGTCGATGGCGTCGTGCGCGGCGCTTTGTGCCTGGCGCAGCACGTTCAGGCCATCCGACTTGCCGACGTCGAACGGCGCGACGCCGATCGACGGCGTGGTGACAAACCGCAGCTTGCTGATACTGACGCCTAACTCAAGCTTCTCTTCCAGTAACGGCACGTAGTCTTCCAGGCGCGTGCCAGGTTCGGACAGCAGCGCGAACTGCATGGCGGCGACGTGGTAGACCTTGCGGTTGTGCGCCGTCTCGGCGCGTATCCATGCGGCCGAATCGGTCACCAGGTCGTCGAGGAAGGCAGGATCGAGTGCGCGCGCGGCGTGCGACATCTGCTCGGGGGTCGCGAGGTTGATCAGCACCGCCAGCCTTTGTTCATCGGCCGGACGGTCGCGCTGCATGTCCTGGAAATCTTCGATGAACTGATTGCGGTTCGGCAGGCCGCTGAGCGGGTCCATTCGGCCCAGCGCGTGCTGCATCTCGATTTGCGACATCACCATGGCGGCGAGGTCGGACAGGATTCTGATTTCCGCCTGCGTGGTCTCGCGGGGCTCGGTGCCAAGCACGCACATCGCGCCCAAGCAGTAGCCGTCGGGGGTGGTCAGCGGTGCGCCGGCGTAGTAGCGGATGCCGCTGGCGGCCAGCGGGCTATCCCGGAAAGCCGCATCGTCCAGCAGGTCCGGGATCACCAGCACGTTGCTGCTGCCGGCCACTTCGCCGCATGGCGCTTGCAGGCGGGGGATCGAGGTGTGTTCGACGCCGACGCGCGACTTGAACCATTGACGGTCGGCGTCCGTCAGCGATACCGCCGCAATCGGCAGGTTAAACAGGCGCGCCGCCATGCGGGTGATGCGATCGAACGCTTCGCTCGGCGGCGTGTCGAGCAAATTGAGCTTATTGAGCGCCTCCAGCCGGCGCGATTCGTTGAGTTGGCAGGAAATAGTCATGATCCGAGTATTCGTTATTGGTTATCAAGGTGCTATTCAATGCGGGGTGAGGCACTGGCTGACGCGATGACGCGGAGGTCAAAGGCGCCTGTTGAATGGCGAGCGATGAGCGTTTCTTAGGCTCTGCGGTTGCGCCGATGTTTGCAATTAAGAAAACATTATTGCGTATATGAAATAAATGATAGCACGATTTTTTAATCGTTGCGCACGATCCGCATAAAACTTGCGGAAGAGCAATCCGGTGAGGGGCGCAAACGGCGGGCCGCGGCCCGCCTGTGGCTTTATTGATACTGCGGATCGGTGGAGAGGGAATAGGGCGCGTCGGCCGGGGACGTGGCGCGCCTGGTGTCGGGGCGCTCCGACATGTCGAAGTCCAAGCTGGCGCCGCGCATCAGGTCCGCATGACCGAGCCAGTTCTTAGAGGTGGCCCTGCCGTCTACCTTCAGGGAGCGCACGTAACGTTTGGCGTCGCTGTTGGCGGGTGCGTTGATGACGATGGTTTTGCCGTTCTCCAGCTTGAGCGTGGCCTTTTTAAACAGCGGCGCGCCGACCACGTACTGCGGCACGGCAGGCGTGACCGGGTAGAAGCCGAGCGCGGAGAAGACATACCATGCGGAGGTCTGGCCGTTATCCTCGTCGCCGCAATAGCCGTCCGGCGTCGGTTTGTACATGCGGTTCATCGTCTCGCGCACCCAGTACTGGGTTTTCCAGGGCGCGCCGGCATAGCCGTACAGGTAGATCATGTGCTGGATCGGCTGGTTGCCGTGCGCGTACTGGCCCATGTTCGCGATCTGCATTTCGCGGATCTCGTGGATCACGGCCTTGTAGTAGCTCTCGTCGTAGGTCGGCGGCAGCGTAAAGACTTCATCGAGCTTGGCGACGAATTTCTCGCGCCCGCCCATCAGGTCCATCAGCCCGTTCACGTCCTGGAAAACCGACCAGGTGTAGTGCCAGCTATTCCCTTCGGTGAAGGCGTCGCCCCATTTGAAGGGATTGAACGGCGACTGGAAGCTGCCGTCCTTGTTTTTGCCGCGCATCAGGCCCGTCTCCGGGTCGAACAGCTTTTTGTAGTTCAGCGCGCGCTGGCCATAGATGGCGATCTCGGAGCGCGGCTTGCCCAGCGCCTTGCCCAGCTGGTAGATGGCGAAATCGTCGTACGCGTATTCGAGCGTGCGGGCGGCGTTCTCGTTGATCTTCACGTCGTACGGCACATACCCCAGCTCATTGTAGTAGCCGACGCCGGCCCGGCCGACGGCGCTCATCGGCCCTTCGTTGTTGGCGCCGTGCTTGAGCGCCTGCCACAGCGTTTCGATATCGTAGCCGCGCAGGCCCTTGATGTGGGCCTCGGCCACGACGGAGGCGGAGTTATTGCCAATCATGACGTTGGCGTAGCCGGGGCTCGACCACTCGGGCAGCCAGCCGCCCTCTTTGAAATCGTTGACCAGGCCCGCCTGCATTTCGCGGTTGATCGACGGGTACATCAGATTGAGGAAAGGGTAGAGCGCGCGGAAGGTGTCCCAGAAGCCGGTGCCGGCGAACATATGGCCCGGTAGTACCTGGCCGTTGTAAGGGCTCCAATGGACGATCTGGTTGTCGGCGTCGATCTCGTAGAGCTTATTCGGGAAAAACAAGGTGCGGTACAGGCTCGAATAAAAGGTGCGCGTCTGCTCCTCGCTGCCGCCTTCGACATTGATGCGGCCCAGCGTCTGGTTCCAGATATTCCTGCCCTTTTGCGCGGTGGTGTCGAAGCTGTCGTTGGCCAGTTCGCGTTTGAGGTTCAGCTCCGCCTGTTCCTCGCTGATGAAGGAGGAGGCCACCTTCATGCCGACTTTTTCGCCTTTCGCGGTCTTGAAGCCGACCAGCGCACCGGCATGGTCGGCCGCCAGTTCAAGCACGTCGCCGGCCAACTGGTCGCCGTTCCACAGCCTGGTCGACGCGAACGGTTTGTCGAAGTGGATGACGAAATAGTTCTTGAAGTTCTTGGGCAGCGGACCGCGCGCATAACGGGTGCTGTAGCCGACGATCTTGCGTTCGGCCGGGATGACCTTGATGTACGAGCCCTTGTCGTAGGCGTCCACCACCACGTAGGCCTCGTCGGTTTTGGGGAAGGTGAAGCGGAACTGCGCGGCGCGCTCGGTCGGTGTGATTTCGGTCGTCACGTCGGCATCGGCCAGATACACGCTGTAGTAATAAGGCTTCGCCACTTCCGCCTTGTGCGAGAACCAGCTGGCACGGTCGTCCTGCGTGAATTTGAACTTGCCGTCGGCCCGGCCGACCACCGGCATGATGGCGAACTGGCCGTAGTCGTTCATCCAGGGCGACGGCTGGTGCGTTTGCTTGAAGCCGCGGATCTTGTCGGCGTCGTAGGTGTAGGCCCAGCCGTTGCCCATCTTGCCCGTTTGCGGGGTCCAGAAGTTCATCCCCCAGGGCAGCGCGATGGTCGGGTAGGTATTACCGTTGGATAGTTCGGGCTTGCTGGCGGTGCCCATCAGCGGATTGACCCAATCGACCGGATCGACAACCGGCGCCGCCGATACCAACCCGGTTAATGCGAACAACGCAGCCGACAGATAAAGTCTCATGATCAGATCCGACACTGGAGAATCCGAAAAGATACCACGTCCGCGCGCGACCATTGGATCCACGTAGGGCGGATTAGCGTAGCGTAATCCGCCATGCCCGCGCCGCCGCCATCAGACGATTAACGCACCAGCAGCGCCACCCCGGCTCCGAGCAGCGCGAGGGAGCCGGCCGCCATACCGCTGCCCGGCAGGCGCCGCACCGCATACGTCAACATCAGCACCGCCATCCATCCAGCCGCCGTCAGCGCCCCCAGCCAAAGCACCCAGCCCTGCGTACTGCCGCGTAGCGCCAGACAGGCCAGCAGCGACAACAACAACTGCCCGCAACCGCACCACCGCAGCCTGCTGCGTTGCGCCGGCGACGGTTCCGCGCCGCGTCCGTGCACGTCGGCCCAATGGCGATCCATCGCCAGGCCCAGAAAAGCGAATCCCGAAAACGCCCCGGCCACCGCCGCGCATCCCGTCACCACCGCGTAAATCGAAGTCATGCCGCATTCCCCGCAAGTCGAGTTTTTGTCACTGTCGCACGTCCCAGTCGCGCCGAAGCATAAAGCAGCACGGCGCCGATCATCAAGGTCACGCTGTCGAAGCCGGCCAGCGCCCACATCCCGTTGGGGATGCTGACCAGAAGATGGGCGCCGCCGGTGGCGCCGTTCAGCACCGGCAGCAGCGCGAACAGCATACCGCCCGCGAGCAGCTGCCAGCGCCACATCGGACGCGATGGCCAGGCCAGTCCCGCCACCATCGCCACCGCCCACGCGGTGAAGAACCAGCTCACCTCCGCCGCCGGACGTTCCGCCAGTCCTGCGGGCAGCAGGCGGTTGGCCCAGAAGTAGGCCGCCATTGCCACCGGCAGGCCGGCGACGGCGCCGATGTTGAGGCCCTCCACCAGGCGCAGTCCGAAGCCGATGCGGCCCGCTTTCAGATGTTTGGGTTTTTCCTTGACGGCCCACAGCAGCAGGCCGGTGGCCACCATCGCGCATCCGGCCAGGCCGGAGACGAAGAATAGCGCGCGCAGCAGCGGATCGGCGAAGCGCCCGATGTGCAGACCGTACATCACGCTGCGGGTCGCCGCGGCGGCGCCGCGTCCGGCGTCGGGCGAGGGCAGCGGCCTGCCGGTGGCGCCGTCGTAGATCAGCGTCGGCAGGTCGGAACTGAGGCCGCGTCCCTCCTGCTGGGTGACGGCGATGGTGGACGCCGCATCGTTGGGGAAATTAACCGTGATCCGTCCGGCCGGCGCGCCACCCCAGGCCTGGCTGGCATGGGCGATGACGGGACCGAGCGGTGTCAATGGCGCGGCCACGCCGGAAGCCTTGGCGCCCTGCGGCAAACCGGGGAACAGCTCCGCGAAGAAGGCCTTGTCGTTGTTGTCATAGGCGACCTTCACGCCCCACGGCATGTACATGAACATCAGCGTTATCAGGCCGGTATAGGTGATCATCAGGTGGAAGGGCAGCGCCAGCACCGCGCTGACGTTGTGAAAATCGAGCCATGAACGCTGGCCCTTGCGCGGCCGGAAAGTGAAGAAGTCCTTGAAGATGCGCTTGTGGGTGACGATGCCCGACAGGATCGCCACCAGCATCGACATGGCGCAGATGCCGACGATCCAGCGCGCCACCGGCACCGGCATGTAGTGCAGATCGAAATGCAGGCGGTAGAAAAAGTCGCCGCCGCGCGTGGCGCGCGCCTTGGCCAGTTCGTCGCCGGTGGCCGGGTCCAGCAACGCCTGTTCGAAACGCCGGCGGCCCTTGCCCTTGCCTTTTGCTTTGGCTTCGCCGGCCGGCGGCGCCCACATGGTTTGTACCGCCGGTTCGCGACCGCTCGGCAGCGACAGGAACCAGCGTTCGCTGTTGGGCGCGCGCTTTTGCAGCGCGCGCGCGGCCTGGTCGGCCGCCATCGCCTGCGTCACGGGCGTGACCGCCGTCCGGTGCAGCTCGGGTTTCATCCACAGCGTGATTTCATCGCGGTAGTAGCTGGAGGTACCGGCCATGAAGATCAGCATCAGCACCCAGCCTACCAGCAGGCCGGACCAGGTGTGCAGCCAGGCCATCGACTGGCGGAAGCCTTCCTTCATGCCGCCGCTCCTTGCCCGCCAATGGCCAGCAGCAGCGCGAATGGCAGCGCCGTGAGCAGCAGACCGCCCAGCGCGCGTGGCGGCGTGCGCGCGGCGAAGCACCACATGATCGCGCACGGATAAACAATCAGGCCTGTCATGGTGGCGGTCAGCGCGGCTTCGAGGCGGGCGATGGGCAGCCACATGGCCAGGGTTGCCGCGATCGCGGCCGCCACCGCGTAGCCGCCGAAGATGGCGATCAGCGCGCGCAGGGCGACACCGGCGCGGTAGCGCAATTGCGGCGCCTTCTGGGTCTGCGACACAGTCATAGGGGCTTTCAAGGGAGAAGTGGGGGTTTCTCTCTTTGACGGCGGTGACGTGGCTGGTGCGGAACGGGCTGCGGGCGCAAACGCAAATGAGAATTATTCCATTATCGCGGGAGTGGCGGTATTTTGCAAGCGCACGCGTTAAACCCGCACGGCGATCCGCTGCGGGGTCTGACCCCGCTGGGTCAGACCCCTCTGGTTGCGGGTCTCGCCGGGACTGTGGTGGCCTTTATTCCACGAATACGACCGCGCTGCGCGCGGGTACTGTGAACGTGCCGGTGGCGGTGTCGTATTGTGCGTCGCGCGCCACCCGCTGGTCCGCCGCGCCCGCGCGCAGGTGCACCGGATGCAGGCGGTAGCGCCGGTTCTTTTCCTCGTCCACGGTGACGCGTTGCGCGACCTTGTCGACGTTGATCAGATACGTGATCGACTTGAAGTTGGCGCCGGCGTAGCCCGCGCCGTCCAGATGCGCGACGATCACCGTCGGCACCTGTGTCGACCCGGTGTTGTGGAAGCGCAGGCGCTGCTGGATGTCGGCCGAGGTCCGCATGCGGAACAGCGTGCTGCTCGAACGGATCGCCAGCAAATCGCGGAAGGCGTCGCGCGACCAGGCGATGTCCGCCGGTGTGGGCTTGATCGCGGCGTTGGCCAGCAGTGGGCGCATCAGAGCGTAGTCTTTGCCGTTGTCCTCTTCGCGCGGCAGGCCGGTGCCGTAGTAGTTGTCCTGGTAGGTCCAGTCAAGGCGATTGAACCAGTCGCCCGATTCGAAGCTGTTGCGGTCCAGCGATTTGGAGCGCAGGATGTCGAAGCCGGCGTGGAAGTACGCCACGCCCTGGCTGAAGGCGTTGATGGCGGCGCCCAGCATTTGCACTTGCGCGCGCTCGGCGCCGGTGGTCTCCAGCGGCAGCTTGTAGACGTTGATGTCGAACAGCGTCTGGTTGTCGTGGTTCTCGACGTAGTTGACGGTTTCCGACGGCTCGCTGGCATAGCCGGCCGGCTGGTTGCCGCCGTAGGCGATGTCCCGCAGCGGCTTGGTCTCGTCCTGCCAGGTGCGCATCGTGTAGTTGCGCAGCGAACCGGCCAGGCCGACCCTGACCATGTCCGCCGCTTGCAGCAGGTCGCCGGCTGGACGCGCCGGCGCTTGCGCGTTGGGCGCGTAGACCAGGCCATTGATGTAGCCTTGCTGCGCGATGATCTGGGCGCTGCCGTCACTGGCTCCGCCGCCGCGCATGGCGTCGCGCGCGCGGTCGCTGAAGGTGCCGATGCCGCTGCCGTTCAACGACAGCTGCGACGCCTGCACGAAGCGCGCGCCATCGGCCACTTCGCCGAAGTTCCAGCCTTCGCCGATCAAGTCGATACGGCGGCCGGTGGCACGGTTGACGCGCGCCTTCAATTCCTCCATCGCGGCGCGCGGCTGGTGGCCCATCAGGTCGAAGCGGAACGAGTCGATTTTGTACTGCACCGCCCATTGTTCGACCGAGTCGATCATCAGCTTGGCCATCATCAGGTTTTCGGTGGCGGTGTTGTCGCAGCAGGTCGAGCGTTCGATGCCGCCGGTCGCGTTCAGGCGGTGGTAGTAGCCGGGCACCACGCGGTCCAGCACCGATTTCTCGTTCTGGCCGGCGATGAAGGTGTGGTTGTAGACCACGTCCATGCCCACGCGCAGGCCGGCCTTGTGCAGCGCCTGCACCATCTGGCGGAATTCGACGATGCGTCTCGCGCCGTCCGCGGGATCGGTGGCGTAGCTGCCTTCCGGCGCGTTGTAGTGATACGGGTCGTAGCCCCAGTTGTAGCAGTCGGTGAACTTGACCTTGGTGACCTCCGCCTGCTGTTCCAGGCCGTCCGGCTTGAGGCCGGGCAGGGCGGCGATGTCCGGCGCGACGCAGCCTTGTTCGGGCACGGTGGCGATGTCGTACACCGGCAGCAGGTGGATGTCGGTCATGCCGGCGCGGCTCAACGCGGCCAGGTGCTTCATGCCGTTGGAACCGGTCTCGGTGAAAGCGGTGTACTTGCCCCGGTTGGCGGCGCTGACGGTGCTGTCGTTGATCGAAAAGTCGCGCACGTGCAATTCGTAGACCGTCATGTCGGTCGGCGCGGCGACCCTTTTCGGCGACGCGGTCCTGTCCCAGCCGGCCGGCTTGAGTTTGGCGGCGTTCAGGTTGGCGATATAGCTGCGTTTGGAGTCGGTGGTCAGGCTGGTGGAATAAGGATCGGTGACCAGGTTGCGCACGATGCCGGCGGTGGGCGTCATGACGTCGACAAGGTATTGGTAGTACGCGCCGTTGGCCTGCCCGGACCAGACCCCGGTGGCGTCGTCGCGGAGCATCTGCGTGATGGCGCTGGCCTTGCCGGCGCCGCTGGCGTAGGTGCACACGGCCACGTTCTGCGCGGTGGGCGCCCACAGCTTGAAGGCCGCCTTGCGCGGACCGGCGGTCACGCCCAGGTCCTTGACCTTGGCGGCGCCGGCGTACAGGTCGTCCAGCGCGCCGGCGATTTGCAGCGACGTCACATCGCGCACCACGCCGTCCTCGCCTTCCTGAACCAGCAGCACTTGCTGCGTCAGCAGCCGCGCCGCGTCGGGAACGTTCAGCACCGCGCCGTCGCCGACAAACTTGAAGCGCTGTGCGACATCGGAAGGCATGGCGCCATCGAAACGCGACAACGTCAGCTCGCCGTCCGCACCGGTGACGCGTGCGCCCGGCGCCGCGCGCAGCAGGGCGTTGGCGGAATAATAAATCTTGAACACGCCGTTGGCGGCATCGGCGCCCGGCCATTTGATCAACTGCCGATTGAGCCAATACGCACGGGCGTCGGTGGCCGGCGCCGCCTTAAGCGGCGTCGCAAACGCCCCGTCGCAATCCGCCAGCACCGGCGCCGCCGAGGCCGCCGAGGCCGCCAAACACGTCAGCGCCAGTGCGCCCCCCAATGAACCCGCGACCAAACGCTTACCAGCCCGCATGCCAACCATATCCCGTCTCCCAAACTGTCGATGTAAGTAACGCGACTACAGAAAACCTCGCGTTGCCGTCAAATTTGGCGGATATGGTACTCCAGAATCTGTAGTTTCGATACGAATCGCCAATCGTTCGCAGTGACTTCTTATCAAAAATTAACATAAAGCCCGATGGTGTAGGGTTTTGATTGCGGCACTGTACACCCTGTATCAAGTGGTAATTGTCGGGTCAGCGACGCCGGTGCGCTGCTAGTCTTGGCCGCATCCGTTTCAGCCACAAGGGTTATCATGATATTGCTATTTTGCGGCCTGTCCGGCGCCGGCAAGACGACGCTTGCCAACAGCGTCAAAGACCATCTTGGCCGGCGCTCCATTCCCGTTGAAGTCATCGATGGCGATCCGTATCGGGCCCGCTTGTTCAGCGACCTGGGTTTTTCGCGCCAGGACCGCAGCGAAAATCTGCGTCGGCTCGGGTACCTCGCCGACAAATTCGCCGCGCACGGCATCGTCACGATTATCAGCGCCATTAGTCCCTATGACGAAGTGCGCAAGGAACTGGTTGCGCTCTATCCCGACGTCAAGGTGGTGTTCATCGATTGCGCGCTCGACGAACTGCGGCGGCGCGACACCAAGGGCTTGTACCGGCGCGCAGGCCTGCCCGACGATGCGCCCGACAAATTGACGTGCCTCACCGGCGTCAACGATCCGTTCGAACCCCCGTCCGAGCCTGACCTGTACTTCAATACCCGCTACAGCGGCGTAGCCGTATGCACCGCGCGCATCGTCGAGTATGTGCTGCGCCAGACTGCTTTGGTCCAGCGCAGGAGGGCGCGGCATGGACAATGATGTCCTGGTCATCGCCGGGATGCACCGCTCCGGTACATCGCTGATCACGCACTGGCTGCGCGACTGCGGCATGCAGGTGGGCGAACGCCTGGTGGGTGCGGGTACCGGCAACGTCGAAGGCCATTTTGAAGACGAGGATTTCTACCACCTGCATCAGCAAATCCTGGTCGACAAAGGCGTTCATCCCGACGGACTGCATCCGCCCGAGGCCACGGCGCCAAGCGCGCGGAGGCAGGGGCAAATGCGATCGCTGATCGACGCGCGCAATTCCAGCTTCCCGCAATGGGGCTGGAAGGAACCGCGTACCTGCCTGTTTCTGGAGACGTATTCGGCATTGCTGCCGCGGGCGAAATATCTGGTGCTGCTGCGCGATTACCAGGAAGTGGTGCACTCGCTGCTCAAGCGCGATTTCGCGCTGCTCGATAGCAGGTACGAAGCGAAAAGCTGGGCGCGTCGGATGGCGTGGAAGTGTTTTTACCGGTCGATGCGGCTGGCGCGGCATCGGCGCAAGCACAAGGAGCGCTACCTGAAAGCCTGGGTGGTCTACAACCGGGCGATCTTGCGGACGTTGGACACGCTGCCGAAGCATCGCTATCTGGTGGTGAGCTACAGGTCGATGCAACACCAGTGCGCGGAGGTGTTCAGTTTCCTGTCGTCGCACTGGGCGTTCAAGCTACGCTACAAAAAATTCGCCACGGTTTACCGCAGCGAGCTAATGAGCCACAAGGCCGACGTGGCGTCGTTGACGGACGATTCCGATCTGCTGGCCGAAGCGCGGCACGTCGCCGACAGCCTGCGACGCTACCTGCATTGCAGCGAGCAGCGCCTGGCCGCCATGCGGACGCCGACCGTTGACAGCGCCGATGACGACCCTGCGCAGCGTGCTTATTTGCGGTCGGCCTTCTTCGCAGGCTGATTGGTGCAGGTGGTGTTGTCTTTGTGCGCGGTGGAAACGTTTTCGCCGCCGCTGGCATCGACGCCGCCCTGAGGGCGATGGCAATCGGCCTTGGCGCCTTTGGGAGGCTTGTTGTCGAAGCCTGGCTTGCTGGTCGGATGCATGCCGTCGTTGACATTCTGGGCGCCGGTGTTGGCCTCGGCCTCACCCTTGGCCGCGCCTTTGGACTGGAAGGCCGTCGCGCCAGTGGACCCGGTGGGCTGGACGACATCCTTGTCGGACATCGGTTTACTCTGTGCCTGCGCGCCCATGCTGAACGCGGCGGACAGGCAGAAAGCGGCGAGGCCGATGGCGGTTTTGGCTTTAGCGAGTTGGGTGGTCATGATCGTCTCCTTGATTGCTCTGGTAACTCAACAATTGTTTCACACCCAAGACGCTTCCCAAGTAGGATACACGCCCGTCTTCAAGTCGGATTTCGTGCGCCCGGGGTGTTATTTCGCCGAGACGCGGTAGTTATCTACCATCTTGTAGCGCATCGCGTACAGCGCGAACAGAGCGGCGGTAAGTAGCGCGAATCCCGCGAAGAAGAACATCTGGAACGCGATGGAGCTCATGCCGCTAGTGGCGATGTGCGCGCTGACCGCATCGTTTTTCACGCCCGAATTCACAATCAATACCCACAGGTTTCCAACCGTGACAGCCAGGTACCAGAAGCTCAGGATGATGCCTTTCATTGGCGCCGGCGCCTGGCTGTAGGCGAATTCCAGCCCGGTGGCAGACACCAGCACCTCGCCCAACGTCAGCAGCGCGTACGGCAGCAACTGCCACAGGATGGAGACCTTGTCGCCGCCGTCCATCTGCAGCTGGATGGCGCCGATCACAATCCACGCCGCGCCGGACAGCGCGATGCCCATGCCCATGCGGCGCAGCGGCGTCGGCGTGATGCCGATGGCGCGCATCAGCGGGAACAGCGCGATGTTATTCAATGGGATCAGCAGCATCACCAGAATCGGATTGATGGCCTGCATCTGCGCCGGCAGCAAGGTGAATTCCCAGCCGAAGACCGACAGCAGCGGGCTGTCCATCGCGTTGGCCTGGACGATCCAGGTCGACGCCTTCTGGTCGAACAGCGACCAGAATGGCGTGATCATCGCGAACACGATCAGGATGCGCAGCACGGCGCGCACGCCTTCCACTGCTTCATCGGTATGCAGGCCGCGCGCGCGCTCCAGCTGCATCGATACGCCAAAGCCGCCGAACGCCAGCAGCAGCACCAGCGCGGTGCACGCGGCGATGACAAAACCCCATTGCGGCGACATGCACAGCGACAGCACCGCGCCGGCCGCGCCGATGCCGGCGACGATCAGGCCCGGACGCGATTTGCCGGGCACCTTGGCGAACAACGCGGTGCGGGCGACGCTGCTGAAGGAATCCGGATTGGGCGCGGCCGGCGGCACGTGCACATATTTTTTGCGGCCGATCCAGAAGATTAGCGTGGCGATCGCCATCAGGATGCCGGGAATCCCGAAGGCCACGGCCGGGCCATAGTCGCGCAACATCAACGGCATCAGCAGCGAGGCGAAGAAGGAACCGAAGTTGATGATCCAGTAGAAGGCGTCGAACACCAGCTTGGCGCGGTTCTTGTTGGTCTGGTCGAACTGGTCGCCGACGAAGGCCACCACCAGCGGCTTGATGCCGCCCGAGCCGAAGGCGATCAGCGCCAGGCCGAAGTAGAAGCCCTTCAGGTTGTCCTCGAAGATCGCCAGGCAGGCGTGACCGGCCACATAGATCAGGCTAAACCAGAACACCGTCTTGTATTTGCCGAAGAAGCGGTCGGCCAGCCAGCCGCCCAGCAGCGGGAAGAAATACACGCCGATGACAAAGGTATGGAAGATGTGCTTGGCCTCGGTGGTGCGGTCGGCCATCGGAATGAACAGTAAAAGCGTGCTCAGAAGAAATGGCGTGAGGATGTTGCGCATCCCGTAGAAGCTGAAACGCTCGCAGCCTTCGTTGGCGATGATGTAGGGAATTTGTCGGGGCATCGGCCCGTTGCCGTTGGCGATCGCGCTGCTAGTCACTGGTTTCTCCTAAAATTTGTGTAGTTTGACTACTCATTTTTGTTTTATGAATTCCGATAAAAACTCATAAATATTTGATTTAAAAGGATTAATTGTGATAATCCCAAATCCTGTATTCGATTGAAAAAAACGATATCGTGATGTATATTCTCTACAAATTCATCCGCGCGCCTTCCACGACACGCAGCCAACCCCGGATTCTCTTATGACTAAGCAACTAACTCAAGTTTCCCCGCATATTAAAGACTGGTATCGCGAGGCCATCATCTATCAGGTCTACCCGCGTAGCTTCCTCGATACCAACGGTGACGGCATCGGTGACATGCCCGGGATTACGGCAAAGCTGGACTATATCGCATCGCTGGGCGTGGACATCGTCTGGATTTCGCCATTTTTCAAATCGCCGATGAAGGACTTCGGCTACGACATTTCCGACTACTGCGACGTCGACCCGATGTTCGGCACCCTGGCCGATTTCGACACGATGATCGCCAAGGCGCATAGTCTGGGGCTGAAGATCATGATCGACCAGGTCATGGCGCACACCGCCGAAGAACATCCTTGGTTCAAGGAGAGCCGCGCGAGCCGCGACAATCCCAAGTCCGACTGGTACGTGTGGTCCGATCCGGCGCCGGACGGCAACCCGCCGAATAACTGGATGTCGGTGTTCGGTGGCTCGTCGTGGCAGTGGGACACGCGTCGTCGTCAATACTATTTACATAATTTCCTCGTCAGCCAGCCGCAGCTCAATTTCCATAACCCGCAGGTGCAGCAGGCGCACCTGGACGCGCTGCGCTTCTGGCTTGAGCGCGGCGTCGACGGCATCCGCCTGGACGCGTCGAACTTCCACTTCCACGATCCTGAGCTGCGCAGCAATCCGCCGGCCGTCAACCGGGACACCGCCACCGTCTCGGATGTCAACCCGTACGGCATGCAAGCGCACGTCTACGACAAGAGCCGTCCGGAGAACCTGCCGTTCCTGCAAAAGCTGCGCACTTTGCTCAACGAATACCAGGCGGTGTCGATCGGCGAAGTGGGCGCCGACGATTCGCTGGCCGTGATGGCTGAATACACGGCCGGCGGCGACAAACTGCACATGGCCTACAGCTTCAATCTGCTGGTGCCAACCTGCTCGTCGCACTACATCCGCAAACAGGTGGAGCAGTTCGAAGCGCGCGTCAAAGGCGGCTGGGCCTCGTGGTCGGTCGGTAACCACGACGTGCAGCGCGTCGCCACGCGCTGGGGCGGACCGGGCGCGCCGAAGGCATTCGCCAAGATGATCCTGGCGATGCAGTTGTCGCTCAAGGGCACGCCGTGCCTGTACCAGGGCGACGAACTGGCGTTCGCCGAGGCGGACGTGCCGTTCGAATTGCTGCAAGACCCTTACGGCATTACTTTCTGGCCGGAGTTCAAGGGCCGCGACGGCTGCCGCACGCCGATGGCGTGGACCGGCGGCGCCGATGGCGGTTTCACCACCGGCAAGCCATGGCTGCCGGTGTCGCCGGATCACATCGCCAAGGCTGCGGCGGTGCAGGAGTCGGATGCCGAATCGTCGCTGGCGTTCACGCGCCAGTTCATCGCCTGGCGCCGCAAGCTGCCGCAGCTCACGCGCGGCGACATCCAGTTCTTCGATACGCCGGAGCCGGTGCTGGCACTGCGCCGCGATGCCGACGGTGAGCGCGGCATCATCGCGGTCTTTAATCTGGGCGGTGCGCCGGTCAGCTTCACGTTACCGCAGGTGGCGGGCGCCGAGCAGATGGAAGGTTACGACCTGCCTGGAACGGTGGAGGGCAGCGCGGTGCAGTTGCCGGCCTTCGGCGCCTGGTTCGGGTACGCGCGCGCTTAACCCGCACGGTCATACAGGGTCGTACCCCGTACGGGGTACGACCCTTAAGTGGTGACGCGGGCGTATCGCGAAAGGCGGCTGGGTTTGACGTCTTTACTTCTTAACACCACATATTTCAGGTATGCTTCCGCCAACTGTTTTGACTGAATCGAACGATGAAACAAGCTGAAGTAGACCAAAAACTCAACCGCACGGCGTTCGCCGACGGCCCGCGCCTGCTGGCCGACATCGGCGCGACGCACGCGCGCTTCGCTTTGCAAACGGCCCCCGGCGAATTCCGCGCCGTGCGTGTGCTCAAGTGCGACGACTTTAGCGACATCGTCGCCATGCTGCGATCGTACCTGTCCGACCACGCCGACATCACCTTGAACCACGCCGCGCTGGCGGTTGCCAATCCGGTCAGCGGCGACCATGTCCGCATGACCAACCGCGACTGGGAATTCTCCACCGACGAAGTGCGGCGCGCGCTCGGCCTGCACACTTTATTAGTGGTGAACGACTTCACCGCGCTGGCGATGTCGCTGCCGGGCCTCAAGCCGGCGGACCTGATGCAGGTCGGCGGCGGCAAACCGGCATCGAACTCCGTCATCGGCGTGCTGGGACCGGGCACCGGCCTTGGCGTGTCGGGCGTGATCCCGACCGTCGATGGTTTCGTCACGCTCGGTTCCGAGGGCGGCCACACCAACTTTGCCCCGGCCGACGAACGCGAATATTCGATCCTGCAGTACGCGTGGCAGACCTGGTCGCACGTCTCGACCGAGCGCCTGATCTCCGGTCCCGGCATGGAGATCATCTACCGCGCCATCGCCAAGCGCAACGGCCGCCAGGTGCGCGATCTCAGTTCGCAGGAGATCATGGCCGGCGCGCTCACCGACAAGGACCCGCTGTGCCTCGAAGTGCTGGAATGCTTCTGCGCGATGCTGGGCGGCGCCACCGCCAACCTGGCCGTCACCTTGGGCGCGTTCGGCGGCATGTTTATCGGCGGCGGCATCGTGCCGCGCATGGGGGACTGGTTCGCTTCGTCGCCGTTCCGTTCGCGCTTCGAGGCCAAGGGCCGCTTCACCAGCTATCTGTCGGAGATTCCGACGTACGTGATCACCACGCCGAATCCGGCCTTCTACGGCGTCGCGACGATTTTGTCCGAGCACCTGCGCGGCCGCAGCGGCGCCAACACCTTGATGGAGCGCGTGCAGCATCTGCAGCACGAGCTGACGCCGGCCGAGCAGCGCGTCGCGCAGCTGGTGCTGGAGCAGCCACGCCTGGTGCTGAACGAACCGATCGCCGACATCGCGCGGCTGGCGGAGGTGAGCCAGCCGACCGTGATCCGTTTCTGCCGCTCGCTCGGTTTCCTCGGCCTGGCCGATTTCAAATTGAAGTTCGCCAGCAGCCTGACGGGCGCGATCCCGGTGCGCCACAGCCAGGTGCGGGTCAGCGACAGCACGCACGATCTGAGCGCCAAGGTAATCGACAATACTGTTTCCGCGATCTTGAAATTCCGCGACCAGCTGGACGTGCGCTCGCTGGACAAGGCGATCGCGCTGGTGGCCAAGGCCAAGCGGGTGGAGTTTTACGCGATGGGCAATTCGCGCGTGGTGGCGCTGGACGGCCAGCACAAGTTTTTCCGCTTCCGCATTCCGACGTCGGCCTACGGCGACTCCCACTTGCTGACGTTGGCGGCCGAGCTGCTCAATCCTGGCGACGTGGTGATCGCCATTTCCAACTCCGGCAAGCTGCCAGATCTGCTGGAAGCGGTCGACGCCGCGCGCGCGTCGGGCGCCGACGTCATCGCCATCACCGCCAGCAACTCGCCGCTGGCGAAGAAGGCCAGCGTCTGCCTGGCGGTCGATCACACGGAGGACAGCACCACGTTCCTGTCGATGATCTCGCGCATATTGCAGCTGCTGCTGATCGACATCCTGTCGGTGGGCATCTCGCTGGACACGCAAAACGCACGCGTGGTGGTGCAGCAAAAGCCCAAGAGCGGCGAGACCGACAACCGGCGCCTGCTGATCTCCCACCTCGACAGCTAAGCGCCCAACCGCGTCACAAAGCAGGCAGACCTCAACGGTCTGCCTTTTTTTTTGCCCGCTAACCCGCACGGCCATCCGGGGTCGTACCCCATGCGGGGTACGACCCCTAAGCGCTATGGCCGGCGTATCGCAAAAATCAGGCGGGTTGGTTTTGTTACAAATCGGCGCTTGAACTCTTCCGAAAATACGCTAAGATATATCTTAATAAGTTATATCTTAACTTGTTATATCGAAAGGATACAAAATGTTTGGATTTTCACATCACTCCCACCATCCACGCGCCGCGCATGGTCCGCATCACGGCGGCGGCGGCGGTCGCGGTCGCGGTCCCAAGATGTTCGATGCCGGCGCGATGCGCTACATCGTGCTTCAGCTGATTTCCGAAAAGCCGCGCCATGGCTACGAGATCATCAAGGAGCTCGAGCAGCGTTCCGGCGGCGGCTATACGCCCAGCCCCGGCGCGATCTATCCGCTGCTGTCGATGCTGCTCGATATGGGCCATGTCGCCGCCAGCCCCGACGGCAACAAGAAGCTACATACCATTACTCCGGAGGGCGCGGCCTTCCTGGCCGAGAACCGCCAGTTCGTCGATGCCATCGTGGCGCGCATGAGCGATCCCGCCGAGTCGCGCGACGATCTGCGTACCATCATGCATGAGCTTAAGCACGCGGTCATCGCGCAGGGTCAGGAAAACCATCCGAGTGCCGCCAAGCTGGAGCACATCCGGGCGATCCTGCGCCGCACCACGGCCGAGATCCTGGCGCTGGAATGACCGTCGCCGCTTCGCCCTCGCCAGGCCCGACGCCGGCGCTGGCTCCGGCGCGCGAGCGCCTGGTGCTGTGGCTGCTGGCGCTGACCCAATTCACCGTCATCATGGATTTCATGGTGATGATGCCGCTGGCGCCGCAGCTGATGCAGGCCTTTGCCATCACGCCTGCCGCGGTGTCCGGCGCGGTGTCGGCCTATGCCTGGTGCGCCGGCCTGTCCGGCCTGCTGGCGGCGATGTATATCGACCGCTTCGACCGCAAACGGTTGCTGTTGTGGATGTTCGCGCTATTCACCGTGTCCAACCTGGCGTGCGCCATCGCGCCCAATTTCCATGTGCTGGTGCTGTCGCGCGCCTTCGCCGGCGTGACCGGCGGCGTGCTCGGTGCGATCGTCATGGCCATCATCGGCGACCTGATCCCGGCCCATCGGCGCGGCGCCGCCACCGGCATCGTGATGACGTCGTTCAGCCTGGCGGCGGTGGTCGGCGTGCCGGCCGGCGTGATGCTGGCCGCGCACTTCGGCTGGGCCTCGCCGTTCTATTTGCTGGTGCTGTTCTCGCTGGTGATCTGGGCGCTGGCCGCGCGCGCATTGCCGTCCATTGCCGGCCACCTGACGCATCGCGTGCCCTGGTCGGCCGTGCTGCCGAACCTGATCGGCCTGTACCGCGTGCCCAACCATTTGCGAGCGTTCGCGCTGTCATTCGTCAACATGACGACGGGCATGCTGGTGATTCCCTTTATTTCGCCGGTGCTCGTCAGCAACCTTGGCGTGAAGCCGGCCGAGATCACCTATGTGTATCTGGCCGGCGGCCTGGCCACCCTGGTCAGCGCGCGGATGGTCGGCAAATGGTCCGACCGCGCCGGCGCGCACAAGGTGTACCGCTATCTGGCGCTGTTGTCGGTGCTGCCGATGATGTTCATGACGCACATGCCGGCCATGCCGTTGATCGCGGTGATCCTGTTCTTCCCGTTCTTCATGACGGCCGTGTCGGGACGCACCATTCCGCTGCAGGCGTTGATGACGACCGTGCCGGAACCGTCCAAACGTGGCGCTTTCCTCAGCGCCAACGCGGCGATCCAGCAGCTGGGCAGCGGCGTAGGCGCCTTGCTGGGCGGCATGACCCTGCACGCCGACGCGGCCGGCCACATCCTCGGCTACGGCTGGAACGGCTGGATCGCGGCCGCGCTGACGGTGTTTTCGGTGTTGTGGGTGGGGAAGGTGGCCAGCGCGGCGGGCGCCACGCCGGCGCCGCTGGCGCGCAAGGCGGCGTAGTGCGCCTAGCCGTCGATGTTGATGCGCTTTTCCGGATGCTTTTCCCGGCGCCAGCGTGCCAGGCTGATGACTTCGTCGTTGGTGGCGTCTTCAACCAGGATCTCGTCGTCGCTGGACGAGACCAGGAAGCTTTCCCAGCGCTGCGCCGATTCGGCGCTGTTTTCGACAAAGCTGAACTGCCAGTAGCTTTTGCCGTTGAGCTTGCGCGGAGTCGGATCGTATTCGATCAGCGCGCCGCGCACTTTGCCGCCCGAGCTTTTCTCCAGCATCGACGACCATTGTTGCAGTTCCGGCAGCGCCATCAGCGCGGCCGAGGCTTGTTCCTTGGTGCGGGTGGCCTTGGGCTCGGCCGGGGCGGCCGGCTCGCTGGCCACCGGACGCGGCGTGGACACGCGCGGCGCCTTGCTGGCCGGTGGCGCCTTGCTGGCGACGACCGGTTCGGCCGGCTTGACCGGCGCCGGCGCCACTGCGGCCGGCGTGTTGTTGTTCATATAAACACCCACGCCAATGGCCAGCGCGGCGACGGCGGCGCCGGCGATGGCCAAAGTGCGGGGGGACGGAGAGCGAGATGCCATAAGGGATAGCCTGGACTATTTTGTTGACGGCCATACTAAACCAAAGGCATCCATCGGGCAACTTCAACCCTCCAGATCGCCTATGAAAGCGCGTGTTTTTGCAGGAAACAGCAGATATTGGGCGTCAGCATGCCCGGACCGATGCCCAACTGGCGCGCCAGCCACAGGAGCGGCTGCAGACTGCGGACGTCGACGCCGCCGCGCAAACGCGAACGCAGCAGGAAGTTATCGGGCTGCGCGGTGTCGAGATTGTCGTAGTGGGGGCCGAAGCCGCGCCGCATCGCCCATGGCCACACGCCGCGCGGCAGCGGCTTGCCCAGCAGGCGGTCGAACCAGCGCGGCAGGTAGTTGACCAGCCAGCGGCCGCTGTGCGCCTCGCGCGGCCACAGCCGGTTGCTCGAGCCGGTCAGCAGGATCAGGCCGCCCGGCGACAGTACTCGGTCGAGCTCGCGCTGCACGGCCGGCAGTTCGGCCGGCGCCACGTATTCCAGCACGCTGTTGCAGGCGATCAGGCTGAACTGGCCGTCGGCGAACGGCAGCCGTCGCGAGTCGGCCACATGGGCGAAGTCGATGTTGTCGATGCCGTAGCGCTCGGCGTTCAGGCGCGCCAGCGCGACCCAGTCGGCCGAATCGTCGGTGGCGCAGACCTTGGCGCCCAGGTAGGAAAACAGGATGGCCGAGGCGCCGATGTTGCAGCCGAATTCGAGGATGCGCATGTCCGGCAGCGGCACGGGCATGACGTCCAATACCATGCGCAGCTGATCCCATTCATAATCGACCCTGCCGCCGACCCACGGGTCGCGCGGCTTGAGGCCGAGCTGGCGCGCCAGCGTCTCGAAATCTTGCTGTTTGCTATGCTGCTGGGTCCGCTCTTTGACCGGGGCGCTGTCCATGGAACCTCCTGAAGGTGAACGCGTCTCAACTATAGAAGGCCAGGCGCCGGTGCCGCTTGTCGTAGCGCAAACGGGTCGGGCGTCACGGGATTGCAGATGTCTATATTATTTTGGTATCAGTTGCGCGACATATTTCATTGGCGGCACTATAGCCATTTTTGTACCATCTTCGCAGTATAAGAAAAGGACTTTAACTAGTGGAAAAGACAATTCTGGGCGTCGACTGGGGCACCAGCAACCGGCGCGCTTATCTGATCGACCAACAAGGCAAGTGTCTGGCGGAACACGAAGACGGGCAGGGCATGCTGGCGGTCGGCGCACGCGAGCGTTTTAGCGCCTCGCTGGACGGGTTGCTCGATGCGATGCACCTCGACGGCGACGTGCCGGTGATCATGTCGGGCATGGTGGGCAGCGCCTCCGGCTGGCAGGAAGTGAACTATCTGGACACCGCCGTGCCGCTGACCGAGTTGCCGCGCCATCTGGCGCCCGTCACCGATCCGGCCTGGGCCGGCCGCAGCCACATCGTTCCCGGCTATTGCTATCGCAACGGCCCGGCCGTCGACGTGATGCGCGGCGAAGAAACCCAACTGCTTGGCGCCGTGGCGCTGGGCAAGCGCGACGGCTGGCTGGTGTTGCCCGGCACCCATAGCAAATGGGTGCTGCTGCGCGACGGCGTGATCCAGTCGATCGCCACCTACATGACCGGCGAACTGTTTGCCATGTTGTCGGCCGGCGGCACCTTGTCGTCGATGATGGCCGGCGACACGTCCGACGCCGAAGGCTTCGCGGCCGGCCTGAACCAGGCCGCGCGCAACGAGCCGCTGTCGAACACCTTGTTCCGCGTGCGCGCCGGCGTCGTCTCGCGCACCTGGCCGCAGCAGCAGGCCGCCGCCGTCGTCAGCGGTTTGCTTATCGGCGCCGAGTTCGCCGATGTTGCCCATTCTGCCCGGGAACTGCCGGCCGACGGCAACGGCGCCGGCATCACCGTCATCGGCTCGCCGGCGCTGGCGGCCCGCTATGCCGCCGCCGCCACGCACTTCGGCCTGCAGTGCGACGTGCTCGATCCCCATCACGTGTACTGCACGGCGATTTCCCAATTCATCAAGCAGGACTGATCATGACTATTTCCCATCCCACCACCCCGCTGGTCGCCATTCTGCGCGGCCTGCAACCAACCGAGGCCGTCGCAGTGGCCCAGACGCTGTTCGACGCCGGCTTCCGCGCGCTGGAAGTGCCGCTGAACCGTCCGGGCGCGCTCGAGTGCATCGCCGCGATGGTCAAGCTGAACCTGCCGGATACGCTGGTCGGCGGCGGCACCATGCTCAACGTCGAGCATGTCGAAGCGGTGCATGCCGCCGGCGGCCGGTTGCTGGTCTCGCCGAACTGCAACCCGGCCGTGATTCGCCGCGCCGCCGACCTGGGCATGTACTGCGCGCCGGGCGTGGCCACGCCGACCGAGGCGTTCGCCGCGCTGGACGCCGGCGCCCAAGCGCTCAAACTGTTCCCGGCCGAGATGGTCGGCCACGGCGGCCTGAAGGCCATGCTCAGCGTGGTGCCGGCCGGCACCCCGATGTGGCCCGTCGGCGGCGTCACGCCAGAGACGATGGCGGGCTGGGTCAAAGCCGGCGCGACCGGCTTCGGCATCGGCGGCGCGCTCTACACCCCCGGCGTGACGATCGAGCAGCTCGGCGAGCGCGCGAGCGCGTACGTCAACACCTGGCGCGGCCTGGCCGCCTGATTCCTTCCATCCTGGGATAAATACGAATGAGTAAGCATGACGTGCAATGTCTGTGGGAAGTGGGCGCGCAACTGGGCGAGGGCCCGTTGTGGATGGCGGAGCAAAACCGTCTGTATTTCGTCGATTTGAAAAACCAAACGCTGCACGCGCTCGACACCGTCAAGGACGAGCGCCTCAGCTGGAGAATGCCTGACTACATCTGCTGGCTGATCGCGCGCAAGGACGGCGACGGCTTCATGGCAGGTCTGCGCGATGGCATCGCCCGCGTCTGGCTCGAGCCCGAGCTGCGCGTCGAGTACCTGGCGCGTCCGTTCCCCGAAGGCAGCAGCCTGCGCATGAACGACGCCAAGGTCGACAGCGCCGGCCGCATCTGGGCCGGTTCGATGCACAACACCGATTACGACCAGGCGATCGGCAAGCTGTTCCGGCTCGACCAGGATTTGACGTTGACCGTGGCCGACGACGCCTATCACATCTGCAACGGCCCGGCGTTCAGCAACGACGGCGCCACGATGTACCACACCGACAGTTTCGAGGGCCGCACCTACGCCTATCCGCTGGCGGCCGACGGCACCTTGGGCGAGCCGCGCGTATGGCGCCAGTTCACATTCGACGCCGAAGGCGCGCCCGACGGTATGACGGTCGACAGCGAAGGCTGCGTCTGGATCGCGCAATGGGGCGGCGCCCGTGTCTGCCGCTACTCGCCGCAAGGCGAACTGCTGGAGACCGTCGGTGTTCCGGCGCGTAACCCGGCCTCGTGCACGTTCGGCGGTCCCGACCTGAAAACCTTGTTCATCACCACCGCCAGCGAGGACAACACGCCCGAGGAACTGGCCAAGTTCCCGTTGACGGGCGCGTTGTTCGCGGTGCGGGTGGAAGTGGCCGGCGTTCCCGCCGCGCGCTTCGGTTAAGCGATAGCGCGAGCCGTCTCGAACGGTCCTGCAGGAGGACGTCGCGGCTTAGGCGGGCGCGACGCTCAAGGTCCAGTTGGTGCCGAAGCGGTCCTTGAGCATGCCGAACAGCGGCGACCATTGCGCCGCCTGCAGCGGGACGGTGACCGTGGCGCCAGCGGACAGCTTGTCCCAGTACCCACGCATCTCGTCCTGCGTTTGCGCCGCGAGCGCGACCATAAAGGCGTTCTCGCCCGGGTTCCACGCGCTGTGCGACGGCACGTCGTAAGCCATCACGCGGAAACCGCTATCGGCCATCACCTGGCCCCACATCAGCTGCTCCGCTTCCGCTTCGTTGATCACCTAATTGGCGTCCCTGTACGTCATGGCATTGATTTGCCCGCCGAAAACGGATTGGTAAAAGGCAAGCGCCTCGCGCGCCTGACCGCGAAAGTGTAAGTGGGTAACGGCGCTGACGGTTGCTGGTTTCATGTTGAACTCCGGTTGAAAAAAGGAAGCTCATTCTAGCCAGCGGCAGCGTCAGTTTCTGTCAGGAGCCATCGTCGTCCGACTGCCAGGATCAGCGGCGGCGCGCACCGATTTGCGGTATCGGCGAAATCGGGTGAGAATGCGTCGCTTGAACATTACAGCGGCGCCATCATGCAGAAAACACCGATCAGATATGTACACCTTGTTCCGGAAAACGACTTGCCGGTATTGGAAGGCTTGAGCGACTTCAAAGCCATCGTCATGGTCGAGGCGGAAGTGCCGGAGATGACCCGTTGGGACGTCAGCCGCTGGTTGGTCGAGTCTGGCTGCAAGTATGCGCTGGTGTGGGGCGATCAATGCGAAGCCTGGCGTGAATCGATCGACGACGCCAGCCTCGAGGCGACCGACTATGAAGACGTGCCGGAGGACCAGCAATTGCTGGCCACCGCGCACGAGGACGAGGACTTGGGCGAAGTCTTCTGGTTCGCCAAACACCGCGCCTCGCATCCGGCGCTGGAACTGCACCAGACCTTGGTGCTTCACATTGCCGAAGAGCCGCGTCGGGAAGAGATCGAGGCGGAGTTCCGCGACGCCTGAGTCTCCTGCTGCTTCATGATGGCGATCAAACACTGATCGCGCCCAGCAAAAGGACGGCGGAGCGTGGCTTATGATCAAAGCCCGCGTTCCCGTTGCGACGAACGACCCGTCGTCGCGCATGAGTGAGAACAATTGTGTACCAACGACGTCTAACCCAAGGGAGATATACTGGTCCTTGAAAAACGAGGTGGAAACCGGCGACTTACATTCGGCCAAGATATTTAGCACGCGGAAAAACATCCAGAGTGGCGCGGACGCTGTCAGAAGAATTTCTCATCGAAAACCTGCCCAGAAAGCTTTTCGATGCCATCGAACTGTAAGGGAGATGATGATGGATTGGCGTATCCTGCTTGAATCTGTTCCGCGGATGGCCGCGACGGAAGCGGTTGGCTACTGTATGAGTGCGCTGTCACAGGTCGGTGTACCTCCGATGTCGAAGAGAGACTATTTCTTTTCTATGTTTCGCAGCATGCCGACGCCTGACGCTGTTGAGCTCGCCAAGAAAATACTTGGCAAGATTGAAGAAGTCGAAGGCAAGGAGATTGAGGATCTGGATACGAAGACTGCCGACAGATACATATGCGAGCTTGGCGTTGCGGACGATGAACTGATCGAGCGCGTAGAGGGCTTGAGCCGAGAGCGCGGTGACGAGCTGGTTCGACGGCTATTTCACAGCGAGCAGTAGCACCTGGCTCGCACGGCCGCGACGCGCTACGCCCGGTTTACTTCGGCGCGCCGGCCGGTGCGGTGGTCAACACGTCGTCGTCCTTGCTCCAGGCCGGCGACGTGATCGCATAGAAGTCGAGCGGCACGCCTTTGCTGGCGCGGATCGAGCGCACGGTGCTCGGCTGGATAACGATGTACGAGCCCGGGCCGATCGTTTGCACGTGGCCGTCGGTCCAGATCTCGCCCGTTCCGTTGAGTACGAAAAACGATTCTTCGCCTTCCTTGTTGTGGCTCCACGGGCTGGCCTTGCCCGGTTCCAGATGAAACAACGCAACGCTGACCTTGTCGCTGCGGGCACCGGCGGGCGCGGTCCTGCCGCTCAATTCGCGCAAGGTGACGCCGGGCGCGGCCGTGATGACCGGCAAGCTGGCGGGATCGATGACGGGAGGCGGGGTCTGCGCAAACGCTACGGCGGGCAGCGCCGCCAACAACAGGGCAAGTGGTTTCATGGGGATCGAGGGAAAAGAATCAGCGGCGAGTGTAGCAGGCGGGCCATAAAAAAAGCCAGCTTCCGAAGAAGCTGGCTTTTTCAAGCAGCGAAGCTTAGCCTGGGCTAAGCCGGCCGGCAATTACATCATGCCGTCCATACCACCCATGCCGCCCATGCCACCCATACCGCCCATGCCGCCGCCAGCTGCCTTGTCGTCGGTGACTTCGGCAACCATGCAATCGGTGGTCAGCATCAGGCCGGCGATCGACGCTGCGTTTTGCAGTGCCGAACGGGTGACCTTGGCTGGATCCAGCACGCCCATTTCAACCATGTCGCCATAGGTGCCGTTGGCGGCGTTGTAACCGTAGTTACCCGTGCCGGCCAGGACCGCAGCAACGACGACCGAAGCTTCTTCGCCGGCGTTTTGCACGATCATGCGCAGTGGCTCTTCCATGGCGCGCAGAACGATCTTGATACCTGCGTCCTGGTCCGGGTTGTCGCCTTTGACGG